>VAPK010620082.1_pt1 | contig 17091 bp, 13 predicted proteins | sample 3395031 | NCBI WGS metagenome assembly VAPK01 (sample SAMN08290443, study PRJNA428436) | hydrothermal vent metagenome | isolation source: Deep-sea hydrothermal vent chimney 1 | place: Pacific Ocean: Juan De Fuca Ridge
CCGGTACCGATAATGCCGGTAATCAGAGTCATGGCAATAATCACATACAGCCATTTCTCGATCACTTCGCGGTCAACCCCGGTCACTTTAATCAGGACAAATGCCAGAATTGAGCCAAGGATCAACTCCCATACGCCTTCCACCCACAGATGCACGGTCCACCACCAGAAATACTTGTCCAGCACCAGGTTATCCGGATTATAGAAAGAAAACAGGAAGAATACGGCCAGCCCGCCCAGACCAATCAGCAACACCGAAGTAATCACGGTTTTGCGGCCCTTGAGCACGGTCATAAGAATATTGAACAGGAAACCCAGCGCAACGATGACGATACCAATCTTGGTAATCGTCGGTTGTTCGAGAAACTCCCGGCCCATGGTGGGCAATATATCATTGCCAGTTATCTTTGCCAGCGTGGCATAAGGTACCGCAAGATAACCGACAATCGTCAACACGCCGGCGACCAGGAAGATCCAGAAAAGTGCCATTGCCAGTTTTGGACTGAACAACTCCGTTTCGGATTCTTCTGGCACCATATAATAGGCCGCCCCCATAAAGCCAAACAGCAACCAGACGATGAGCAGGTTGGTATGCACCATACGGGCGACATTAAATGGGATTTCCGGAAACAGAAAATCACCAATGACATACTGCAAACCCATGATAAGACCGAAAATAATCTGTCCGGCAAACATGGCAAGTGCGGCGATAAAATAAGGTTTGGCTACTGCCTGAGATTGGTATTGCATATTATTTCTCCCCGTTAACCCTGAACATTCGGTGGCCAGCCTGCGCTGTTAATCTCGGACGTCCATTTAAGGAACTCCGCAATATCGTTCAACTGTTCATCAGAAAAATTAAACTGCGGCATACTCCGACGCCCCTCGATACCGTCGACAGGACGACTCTTGATGAAAGCCATAATGGCTTGTTTGTTCTTACCAAAGCGGGTGTAAACATTACCCAACTCAGGTGCAAAATAGGCGCCTTCCCCCAACAAGGTGTGGCAACCGATACAGTCATTTTCTTCCCACAGCAGCTTGCCCTGAGCAACCTCCGGAGTAATATTTTCACGATGATCTCGTTTCGGTAACTCCCTCAGGGTGTCGAAGGTCAACCCGACAAATAAAAGAAAGAAGAAAACAGCGCCCCCGTAAAACATGTTACGCGCCATCGATTTGGTAAAGTTTTCGCTCATGGTAATCCCCCTTGTACGTGCAATTTTCGGCAAGCCGATTAACCCATTTTGTCACCCAGACCACCTTGATCTAAATCAAGAGTAAAAAAGTCAGGTATTATCTTTCAGACAGTAGGGTCTTAATATATTAGCTCAAAAAATGCAGGAGACTCACCTCGATTCCGCTGTTGACCATTGCTAGTGCCGGTACAATAGTTGTAATTATTGCGCCACTTAACGCGGAATCCAGGCTAAAGAAGTGCGCGTAATCCCTCGACATTCAGTAGCGTAATGTCGTTACCATCAACTTCAATCAAACCAGTGCGGGAAAGACGCGTAAGGATGCGGGAAAAAGTCTCGGGTTGAATCGCCAGGCGGGATGCCACCACACTTTTAGGGGTAATCAGGTGAATCTGGGACAGCTCCAACGCCTCGGAGGGCAGTTGATCCAGCAGGAAAACGACCAGTCGATAGGTGGCATTATGCAAAGTAAGGTTATTTATTTCATAAATTCGCGCATGCAGCCGCCGACTCATGCCCGCCATCAAACGGAAGCAGGTTTCAGTAGACTGTTCCAGTATTTCTTTGAATGTTTGCATGCTAAAGCTGATCAATTCACTCTTATTGATGGCTTCGGCGCTTAGTGGATAAACATGTTTGTGCATAAAAATGATGGCTTCGGCAAAGGTCTGCGAAGGATGAACAATCTCCATCACTTTTTCATCCCCTTCAGCCGAAATACAGTACAATTTAACCTGTCCAGACTTCAGCAGATAAAAACGTTGAGCCGACTGCCCGGCCTCGAACAGTGTTTCCCTGCTGGCCAGATTAATCAGAGCGGATGACTGCAGTATTTTGGCCATCTGTTTCTCATTCAGCATTTCAAACAGGTAAACATCTTTTAATGCTGCTGCCAGCAACTGTTCCGACTTCATACCATAATCCCCAGTAACAACATGTTGTCAACCGTGCCAAAAAGCCTTATTTTCAATACATTCAGGCCACTCGCTTGTTTAAACAACATTTTCAAAAGACGCAATATCAGTGAAATCACGGCTAAAAGCAACCGAAGAAGACTTAAAGTCCTGAATACCCACAAAGCCCAATATAGTTGATATTAGTCAACGACAACTTTCGCATATTCAAATAAAAGTACGGCTATACAAATAGGTTATTTATACCCAAAAAGGACGAACGTGAATATACAACTTATCATAAAAGGACAGACTGAAGCGTCTCAAACCACCGAACACATATGGCGAACCACCTGTGAAAAAGCGGGTCTCTCATTAAAGATCAGTGACTCAGAAACGGAAGAAGGTCAGTCCCTGGTTGAGAGACTGGCGCTACGCACCCTGCCTGCGCTGATAGTTGATAATAAGGTCATTGCCGTCGGTCAACCGGACAGGACTATTGCCGAAAAAATTCTACATCTGTTAAAAGAACAAGCTGACTAATATCAGTTTCATATACCTGTAGCCCAGTTATTATGCATGACAACAGAAACCAGCATATTGAAGACAAATTTTTGGCTCTCTATTCTCCGACGGCTCATAACCTGAAAGAGAACTTACGCCCTTACCATTCACTGCTATTTCGAGCTATATTGATCTGCCACCCTTACCGGAGAAACCTGCAATGACCCGACACACCCATTTTTATTCCCTGCCCTTTTTAATCGCGGGCCTGCTTTTCCTGCAAGGCTGCCAACGTCAGGACGCTGAAAAGACGACTGAAAAAGCAGCGGCCACGATCCCAGCGCCTGCTGCGGCCACGGCCCCGCGTGCCCATGAAGCCATTCCCAAACCAGGACAGATTCATGGCAAGGTCATAGAAACAATCGAAGCGGCCGGTTATACCTATGTACACGTTGATACCGGCAGTCAAAAACTCTGGGCTGCTGGCCCCAGCACCGCCTTTAAAAAAGGCGATATGATTGCTTTTGACAGCGGTATGCCGATGAAAAACTTTCACAGCAAATCACTGAAACGGGATTTTAATCTGCTCTATTTTGTCGATGCCTTTATCACCGATAGCGGCACTGCTGCGAAAACCAGCACAACCCAACCTCACAGCTCGCTGGGTGATCACACACAAGCAACGCCAGTCGCTAATATCCGTAAAGCCAAAGGCGGACAAAGCATCGCCGATATCCTTGCGAAAAAAGACTCGCTGGCGAACAAACCAGTCAAGATACGCGGCAAAGTGGTGAAATTCACCGCCTCGGTACTCGGCAGAAACTGGATTCATATCAAGGACAGCAGCACAGGCGTTGACCTGACCGTGACCAGCAAAAAAGGTACCGCCAATAAAAACGACATCGTGCTAATTGAGGGAACCCTGGGCCTGAACAAGGACTTTGGCTACGGCTATGTCTATGACGTAATTATCGAAGACGCTAAAGTCACGGTTGAATAAAGCCAAATGACTTGATGGGTTTCACTTCGTTCTACTCTTTTTTTGAATTTTCGTAGAATGAGTAGAACGAAGTGCGAAGTCCAGTAGGAAAACCCATCAATTTTTACCAATAGCTTATAACTACCTTAATCCGGCTCATAACCCAGGTTGGGCGCCAGCCAGCGTTCCACTTCTTCTACGCTCAGGCCTTTACGCCGGGCATAGTCGGCTACCTGGTCGCGGTTGATCTTGCCAACCGCGAAATAGCGTGACTCCGGATGACTGAAATACCAGCCGCTAACCGAGGCTGCCGGCCACATGGCGTAACTTTCCGTTAACTCAATACCGGCGTTATTCTGTGCATCCAGCAATTGCCAGAGCAGGGATTTTTCGGTGTGATCTGGGCAGGCCGGATAGCCCGGCGCCGGCCGGATGGCGGTGTAATCTTCCTTGATTAACTTCTGATTATTAAACCCTTCGGCCAGCCCGCCGGACGGCGTCCAACTTCCCATCTCGAGTTCCCAGTTCACATGACGCATGCGATCATGCATGTGTTCGGCAAAGGCTTCCGCCAGCCGATCTGCCAGTGCCTTGAGCATGATCGACTGGTAATCATCATGATCCGCCTCGAAACGCTTAACGTGCTCGTCGATCCCCAGCCCGGCGGTAACCACAAACGCCCCCACATAATCCTTTTTTCCTGATTCTTTCGGCGCGACAAAATCAGCCAGACAGTAGTTCGGCTTGCCCGGCGGCTTTTCCGTCTGCTGACGCAGGTGGTGCAGGGTCAGGCGCACTTTTTCACGACTGTCGTCGGTGTAGATTTCGATATCTTCGTTGACACTGTTGGCGGGGAACAAACCTACCACCGCACGCGCCCTGAGCCAGCGCTCATCGACGATACGCGCAAGCATGGCCTGGGCATCGGCCAGCAGTTTTTTCGCCTCCACACCCTTTTGTGGATCATCGAGGATCTTTGGATAACTGCCTTTCATTTCCCAGGTATGGAAGAACGGCGTCCAGTCAATATAGGGCACGAGAAAGGCCAGCGGCATGTCATCAAAAATCTGGATACCGGGAATTTTGGGTGCAGGCGGGGTGTACTTCGACCAGTCGATATCGATGCGATTGTCGCGGGCCTGCTCCAGACTCAACCAGTTTGTCTTTGCCCGACGACCGGCATGATTGGCACGTACTGTCTCGTATTCCTCACGCAGATTTTTCACAAAATCCTGTTTGAAATCTTCGCTGATTAGATTCTGTGCTACACCCACCGCGCGTGAGGCGTCCTTCACCCAGACCGTAGCTTCGTGGTAGTGCTGCTCGATTTTTACCGCCGTATGCGCTTTCGAGGTGGTCGCGCCGCCGATCATCAATGGGATATCAAAACCCAGGCGCTCCATTTCCTTTGCCACATGCACCATTTCATCCAGCGATGGCGTGATCAATCCACTCAGGCCGATGATATCCACCTTCTGCTCTTTAGCGGCTTCCATAATTTTATTAGCCGCCACCATCACACCCATGTCGATAACTTCAAAGTTGTTACACTGCAGCACCACGCCGACGATATTCTTACCGATATCATGTACATCGCCCTTGACCGTGGCCATGAGGATCTTGCCGTTACTCTGGCTGCCGCCGCCCTCTTTTTCTTCTTCAATGAAGGGCAATAGCCAGGCCACGGCTTTCTTCATCACCCGCGCCGACTTAACTACCTGGGGCAGGAACATTTTTCCGGCGCCAAACAAATCACCCACGGTATTCATGCCATCCATCAACGGGCCTTCGATCACCTTAATCGGTCGGTCGAACTGTAATCGCGCCTCTTCGGTATCTTCATGAATAAAACTGTCGACACCTTTAACCAGCGCATGTTCGATACGCTTTGCTACCGGCAGGCTGCGCCATTCCAGATCTTCGACTTTTTTGCCACTGCTGCCATCGCCGCGATATTGATCGGCTATCTCCAACAGACGTTCGGTCGCGTCATCACGTCGGTTAAGTACCACGTCTTCTACCCGCTCACGCAACTCTTCCGGCAGATCATCGTAAACAGCAAGCTGTCCGGCATTAACAATACCCATGTCCATGCCCGCCTGAATCGCGTGATACAGGAACACCGCATGGATAGCTTCGCGTACCGGGTTGTTGCCGCGAAAAGAAAAGGAAACATTGGACACCCCACCGCTGATCAGGGCATGGGGCAGGGTCTGTTTAATCGTGCGCGTGGCTTCGATGAAATCTACGCCATAGTTATTGTGTTCCTCGATACCCGTGGCCACGGCGAAGATGTTGGGATCGAAAATAATGTCTTCAGGCGGAAAATCCAGTTTCTCGCGTAATAGATTATAGGCGCGGGTGCAGATATCGATCTTACGCTCGCGGGTATCCGCCTGGCCTTCTTCATCGAAGGCCATGAGGATGATCGCCGCACCATACTGGCGACACAGACGCGCCTGGCGCAGAAAATTTTCCTCGCCTTCCTTGAGCGAAATGGAATTGACAATGCCCTTACCCTGAATGCACTTGAGTCCGGACTCGATGATGAACCACTTGGAGGAATCGATCATGATCGGCACCCTGGAGATATCCGGCTCCGAAGCGATCAGGTTGAGGAAGGTCACCATTGCCTTCTCGCCGTCGAGCATACCTTCATCCATATTGATGTCGACGATCTGGGCGCCGTTTTCCACCTGTTCCCGGGCCACGCTCAGAGCTTCGTCATAGTCCTCTTCGAGAATCAGTCGTTTGAAACGCGCCGAGCCAGTGACGTTGGTACGCTCGCCGACGTTGACGAAGAGTGAGTCCTTACCTATGTTGCAGGGTTCCAGACCGCTGAGGCGGGTTTTTACTTCGATTTCGGGGATCTGGCGCGGCGGGTATTTGCTTACCGCATCATGGATAGCTCGAATATGCGCCGGGGTAGTACCGCAGCAGCCGCCGATGATATTCAGAAAACCTTTGCTCGCCCATTCCTCGATCTCAGCTGCCATCTGCGCGGGCGTCTCATCGTACTCACCAAATTCATTCGGCAAACCGGCGTTGGGATGGGTGTTGATATGACAATTGGCCAGCCCAGCCAGTTCTTCGACATACTGGCGCAGTTCTTTCGCGCCCAGCGCACAGTTGAAACCAAAACTAATGGGATTCACATGGCGCAGTGAATTCCAGAATGCCTCAGCCGTCTGTCCGGACAGGGTACGCCCGGAAGCATCGGTAATGGTACCGGAGATCATTACCGGCAGTTTTAGATCATGCTCGGCAAAATAGGCTTCAATAGCAAACAATGCAGCCTTGGCATTTAAGGTGTCAAAAATGGTCTCCACCAGCAGGATGTCGCTGCCACCTTCCACCAGGCCATGAATAGCCTCAAGATAAGATTCTTTCAGCGTATCAAAGTCGATATTGCGAAAACCGGGATTATTCACATCCGGGGAAATACTGGCGGTGCGGTTGGTCGGACCAATTACACCGGCGACAAAGCGCGGCTTATCTTCACTGGCAAAGGCATCGCAGGCGACACGCGCCAGACGCGCCGATTCGTAGTTCAGCTCGTAGGCCAGGGATTCCATATGGTAATCCGCCATCGATACTGAATTGGCGTTGAAGGTGTTGGTCTCGACAATATCGGCTCCGGCCTCAAGATAGGCCCGATGGATATCACCGATAATCTGCGCCTGGGTCAGGGACAGCAAGTCGTTATTACCCTTGAGATCGCTGTCCCAATCGGCAAAACGCTCACTGCGGTAATCCATCTCTTCCAACCCATAGCTCTGGATCATGGTGCCCATCGCGCCATCGAGAACCAGAATCCTTTCTTTGAGTGCCTGTTCGAGTGTTTTCATCACGCCGCCGTCATCGTAAAACACCGAATTTTAGCACGCCGTACCTGGATCGGGTATTTTCCTGCCGAAAGCTCAGCCAGACGACTCAAGTTTTTATTTTTCCTTCCGATACCGATTAAACCGATTATATCGGTTTGTTCGATATTTTCTAGCTTATTCGATATCTTGTATTAAAATATCAGATACGGATTTAGAATAATTCCGGATTAATAAAAAAGTGGACTAACCCTGCATGACCAGGAAAATATATCTGACGCCGAACGAAGCAGCCAGGCTGCTCAGGGTATCACCGGCTACGCTGCACCAATGGGCCCAAAACGGCTGGCTCAAGTCCCATAACACCTCGGCTGGCCAATACCGTTTTTTGTACCATGATCTGGAATATTTTGCTCACGAACGGGGGCTCACCCTAACGCACGATGATGACAACCGCACTCGTATTTTGATTGTAGATGACGATTTTCAACTTTCCGGTTATCTACGTGAACTGTTGTCCGGTCTCCGCCACAATATTGAAGTTGAAACCGCCAATGACGGTTTTGATGCCAGCGGGAAAATTCAAACCTGGCAACCACATATCCTGTTGCTGGATCTGATGATGCCGGGCCTCAATGGCTTCGATGTTTGCCACCAGCTAAAAAGTAATCCCGCTACTCGAGCTACTCGAATCATTACCATGACCGGCTATCACACGCCGGAAAATGTCGAACGTATTCTCAACGCCGGTGCTGAAGCCTGCATGGCCAAACCCCTGGACACCGATACGCTGCTGATATTGCTCGGCCTTAACGAAGAAGTAAGCGCAACCGAACCGAGACTCTCAAAATGAGGCACTCCCTGCGGCGCTCCCAAAAAAAACCATCAATTTCTCAGACTAACCAAGCCTCACACCGTAGCCTGAAAAATAGCTGGCAGGGCCTGTGCTGTATATTGCTAGTCAGCCTTCCGGGCATAAATCTCGCTAAGCATGCTCACTTCAGCAACATAGCGGTAACACCCGCATATCCGACAAAAGAGCCGATCCTGCCCCTGCCCGCCGTTGGCCGACTTGATCCCGCCAAAATAGCCCTGGGGGAAAAGCTGTTCTTTGATGTGCGTTTGTCCGCCAGCAAAAAACTCAGTTGCGCAAGCTGTCATGATCTCAGCAGCAATGGCGCCGATTATCAGGTCCGCTCACGCGGACATGACAACGCTCCTCTGGCAGTCAACACTCCGAGTATATTCAACGCCGCCCTCAATCCCTGGCAATTCTGGGATGGCCGCGCCTTTTCGCTGGAAGAACAAATTAATCAGGTCATTAAAAATCCACGCGAGATGGCCAACAGCTGGCCAGTCATTATTCGCCGTCTTAAAGAGGATCCGACTTACCAGCGTGAATTTAGCAAACTCTACGTTGATGGCATCAGCGCCAAGAATATACGCAATGCCATTACCACCTTTGAAAAGACCCTGCTCACCCCCGATTCCCGCTTTGATCGCTGGCTGCAAGGCAATGATCAGGCACTGAATGCGGAAGAGAAAAAAGGTTACCGGTTATTCAAAGACTATGGCTGTGCCGCCTGCCATCAGGGCGTTAATATCGGCGGCAACCTGTTCCAGAAAGTAGGTATTTTCGCTAACTACTTCCAGCATCGAGATGAAATCCAGCTGGCCGATTATGGCCGTTTTAATGTCACCGGACGGCAACAGGACAAATACGTATTCCGCGTTCCCTCACTACGCAATGTCGCAGTTACCGCCCCCTATTTTCATGATGGCTCGGTCAATACACTGGATGAGGCCATTCGCCTGGTTGCCCGCTACCAGCTTGGCCGCACCATACACAAGGACGATATTCAAAGTATTATCACCTTTCTGAAAACCCTGACCGGTAAATACAAAGGCCAACAGCTTAAACAGGCGCATGCACCATGAACCGCGCCATATTTATTTATCTGCTTCTCGGCCTGTTACTGCTGGGCGGACTGAGCTTCATCTATTTCAAAACCCGCACATTTGAAATCGAACAGTCGCGTCATGTTGCCGAGGACATTCGCAATGTCGCTCAGATTAATTCACTACTTAACCGCAAACTGATGGAAGTTAACTATGGCATTCTCAATTACTATGACCCGCTATCTCAGCTCAGCAGACAACTGAAACAACGCTATCAGCATTTGTCAAAGGAATTACACAGTTTCAGCAGTGGCGAAAAAAATATTATGCTGCAACTAAAAATACTACAAGGTTCTCTCGAAGATAAAAACCGTCAACTTCAGGATCTGACATCCATGATCGCCCTGCTGAAAAATTCCCGCGCTTATTTCCCCCGCGCTGTTGCCGATATAAAGCAAGCGTTAAAGGTTCGCCAGGCTTCTCCCCGTCTGCACAGTCTGCTTGACAAACTACTCAATCATATTCTGATATACAGCCTTAATGGCAATCGCTCAACGCAGCAGCAAGCCCAGCAATACTTACAGTGGTTCACTCATAACATAGACGCCTATCCACCTTCGTTACAACCAGCCATCAACAATCTGCTCAACCATGCCCGCCTGCTATTACGACAGAAAAAACAGGTCGATGATCTGCTCCAGGCAACTATTCTCCTGCCTGTACCTCACAATCTGGACATGCTCAGTAACGCCTATCATCACTACCACCGGAAAAGGCTGGCGCATGTCGATCGCTACCGGCTGGCACTTTATCTGTTTTCCCTGCTGCTGCTGTTCTATTTGCTTTATGTGTTAGCCAGACTGCAGCGAACCACTCACTCGTTACGACTTGCCGTCAACGAAAGCAAGCAGGCTGAACAGGCCCTGCTCAAAGCCAATCGTGCCTTGCAAGTATTGAGTAACGCCAACCAGCTACTGGTACGCAGCACTGATGAAAAAGAATTGTTGCAGGAAATCTGCCGCATCATTATCGACGATGGTAATTATCATTTCGCCTGGGTCGGCTTTGCCGAGCAGGATCAGGGCAAACATGTGATCGCCGCCGCCCATGCCGGCTTTAATGACAGCTATATGGAATCCCTGAAAATAAGCTGGGGAGACAATGAATACGGACAGGGACCCACTGGCGTTGCTATTCGCACGGGCCAAGCCTGCGCTATCCGCAATATTCAACATGATCCCCGTTACCAACCCTGGCGCGAAACCGCAATCAGACATGGTTATCAGTCTTCCATCGCCCTGCCCTTGCGCCATGACAGTACGACATTCGGTGCGCTGAATATCTATTCATCCGAAACCCAGGCTTTTGATGATGATGAACTTCTGCTGTTGCAGGAACTTGCTGATGATGTGGCCTTTGGCATTGTTACCCTACGCAATCAAAAGGAATATCAGAATACCCAGCGCCAGTTACAGCAGGCACAAAAAATGGAAGCCATTGGTCATCTTACCGGCGGTATTGCGCATGACTTTAACAATATTCTGGCCTCGATCATGGGCTATACCAGTCTCGCCCTGGATCGCTATGTCGAAGACCGCGACAGTAAACTGGGTCAGTATTTGCAAGAAGTTTATCAAGCCGGTGAACGAGCACGCGATCTGGTCGCGCAAATGCTGGCCTTCAGCCGCAACAGCGGCGGCGAAGCAAAACTGCTGTCCTTGCCACCGCTGGTTAATGAAGTTATCAAAATGCTGAGCGCCACCCTGCCTTCTGATATCCGCATCACCACCGAGGTTGAAAACAGCCTGCCCTGGACGATTATCGACCCCATTCAATTACATCAGATCATCATGAATCTGTGCATCAACGCCCGTGATGCCATCCAGAACCACGGCCAGATCCACATCAAGCTACAACGCAACTGCATTAGCGATTGCCAGTGTATGTCCTGTCACGGGTATATAGATGGCGATTTTGTTGAGCTCTCAATTGAAGATACGGGAAGTGGTATTAACCCTGACATCATGCCTTATATTTTTGATCCTTTTTTCACCACCAAGGATATCGGCAAGGGTACAGGCATGGGCTTACCGACGGTACATGGCATTGTGCATAAACACGGAGGCCACATTCTGGTGCAAAATTCACCCACTGGCGGCGCCTTGTTTCGCATTTTTCTGCTCGTGGCCAAACAAATAGAAAACCGAAATCTGGTAGTGCAGGAACCGGTTGCAACAGACATTCCGGCCTCCGGCCCGGCACACATCCTGGTGGTGGATGATGATGAATCCATTGCCCGCTTCATCGCCGAACTACTGGAAAGCCAAGGCTATCGAATTACTCTACGCCATAACGGCCAGGAAGCCTGGGACTACTTTCGAAGCAATGGCGATGACATTGATCTGGTCATAACAGATCAAACCATGCCCATCATGAAAGGCGATGAACTGGCACAACGAATCCTGGCCCTGAGGGCGGAAACACCCATCATATTATGCAGCGGTTACAACGCACATATAAATGAAATCCAGGAAACGAATATCGGCATCCAGGCCTTCCTCAACAAACCGCTCACCCTGCAAGCCCTGCTCGATTGCATTAGAACCCTGCTGGCAAAAAAATAAACTTTGTTTTATGCATCATGTGGCATCTTTGAATGATGCACTTCTCACGTTACACTTGGGCCATGCAAAAACTAATTAAAATGCCCAAAGCACTAATGCGTCCCATCGGCCGGGCGATTGCCGAGCATGACATGATCCACGAAGGCGATCGCGTCGTACTCGGCTTATCCGGCGGTAAAGACTCGCTCACCCTGCTGCATGCTCTGCGTCATTTACAACGCCATGCACCGATTCATTTTGAACTAGCTGCCCTCACCGTTGACCCGCAAATCGAAGGCTTTAACCCTCAACATCTGAAAAACTATCTGTCTGATCTGGATGTTCCGTATTTTTATGAATCTCAGCCCATTGCCGAACAAGCCGAAAGCCAGCTGAAAAACGATTCATTCTGTTCCTTCTGCTCGCGCATGAAACGCGGCATTATGTACCGCAGCCTGCGCCGGGAAGGCTATAATGTGCTGGCTCTGGGCCAGCATCTGGATGACCTGGCTGAGAGTTTCCTCATGTCGGCCTTTCGCGGTGGCCAGTTGCGCACCATGAAAGCCAACTACCAAAACCGCGACGGTGATATCCGCATTATTAGACCCATGATCTCAGTACGTGAACGCCAGACCCGCGCCTTTGCCGAGCAAGTCCAGTTACCCATTATTGCTGATAGTTGCCCGGCTTGTTTTGACATGCCTACCGAACGCGAACATATGAAACAACTGCTGGCAAAAGAAGAACAGCACAACAAAACGCTGTTCAAAAGTCTGCTTACCGCAATGAGTCCCCTGCTATCAAAAACCAGCGCAGAATAAACCCGGCATAATCATGATTCTGACTGTTCTGAAAACCCTGGCCCGCATTCCATTGCCTATTTTGTGTTTTATGGCATGGCCACTGGGGCTGTTACTAATCCTTATACCCAACAAACAACGCCACTATGCTCGTGTCAACGTCCGTATTTGTCTGCCGCAACTATCCTCACTGCAACGCCAGTGGATCTGGATGCGCAGCCTGATTGAAACCGTCAAGACTCTGCTCGAATCCCCAAAACTCTGGCTTGGAAAACAGGACAAGGTACTTCAGCTAATACGCAAGGTTGATGGGCTTGACGCCGTAAAGCAGGCAATTGAAAAAGGCAGAGGCGTGATTTTTATCGCCCCACACCTGGGCAACTGGGAAATAATCGGGCAATTTTACTCACATCACTTTCCCATGGTGCTGATGTACCGACCGCAAAAAAACCGGGAACTCGATGAGATTATCCGCAATGGACGAGAACGTTTTGGTGGTCTACTGGTGCCGTCAACCCGCAAAGGTCTGGCGATACTGCTCAAGAGCCTGCGCGAAAATAAAACCATTGGCATTCTACCGGATCAAAATCCCGGTGCCGGTGCCGGTGTCTACGTACCTTTTTTCGGCATTGCCGCCAATACCCCGATATTTGCCAGCCGTCTCGCCAGCCGCACAAACGCTGCCGCATTCATCGTCACCGCCGAACGCCTGACATTTGGCCGCGGCTATCACCTGCGCATTGAAAAAGCCAGTGAGTGCCTATATGACGAGGATGTGGAAACCGGCGCGGCCTGCATGAATCGTGACATGGAAAAAATTATTTTGCGACGGCCCGAACAATACTGGTGGGGCTACAACCGCTTTCGCCATCGGCCCGAGGGTGAACCAAAAATTTATTAAAACGATTACCCCCAAATTTGCTGGGGCAGGGAAGCAGCCATTATTTTAATTTTTTAATGGCTTTCACGACCAACACCCAATTAATTCTTCCTGAACCAATCATTTAGGTGTTCGTCATGAAAATCCACTTATTTCTTTATTTTCAGAGTATTACCTGAAAAATCCTTGAAAACAGTCAGGCAGTGAATACTCCACCGACTAAAAGCCGGATGGCTCCCTCTCCCAGGATCTGGGAGAGGGCTGGGGAGAGGGTTCAAGAATCTGCCGCAAACCGCGATCCCCCCCCCTCATCCCAGCATTCTCCCCCTCGGGGGAGAAGGAGCAAAACCAAACTTCCGCCTGAAGGCGGGGGATTGTCAGATCCCCTATCGGAGACTTTAAAACTTAACCTGTGCCCAGACACCGATTTCGTCGTATTTACCCTGATTAACGCCGCCGATTGTGCCATTGCTGGTTTTAATCGAACCATTCTCAACTTTGTCGTGTTTGTAAACCACGGCCAGATCTACATTCTTGCGTGCCTTATACGATACACCAAGATTATAGTAGTTATCTTTAAGACTCGGATTCAAGTCTTTGCTGGGTTGAGCATAATCATAACGGAAGAAAACAGCCGCTTTTTTTGTTGCTTCGACAGTAAGCCATGCTGAGTAACCCGTTGCTTTGTCGCTGGGTCCGCTTATTACTGCGGTTTTAGTGTAGTTGTCTGCACTAAAATATTCGGCACCAACATTAATCGAACTAAAACGATAATCAGCAAGGAAGTTTACCCGGGTCGCTGTATTCTTAACGCTGGAGCTACTCTGCGTATCCTGACCTAATTTGCCACTATAAAAGCCTGCCGCCAGAGTGAAATTTTTCATCGGCGTTGCGCTGATACGGCCCTCGATATCCATGCTTTTTGAGCGAGAAGGATTTTTATAACCATTGCCGTTAACCAAAGAAACAGCGTATTGCACCATATTATTAGCCAACTTGCCTTTCAGGTGTAAACCCCAGTCAGCGGAAGTACCAAACTTCAGTCGATCGATAAGAACGTTTTCTACATAGCGATAACCATACATGTGCTCGGCAAAAGGCACCCAAGGCAAGTCGGCAGAACCAACCCGTAATATCGCTGCATCGGAGAATTTAGCTTGTAAATATGCTTTTTTAACATACAACTGGGTTGCCTGGGCTTTACCACTGTCATATTTAAAATCAGTGGTTAAGTTTGCGGAAAACATATCGTCAAAAGTATGGTTAATACCCAGGTAAAAACGTTTGCCATCGGCACCTATACCGCTTGGATCAGTCTTTGTTCCATCACTGCTCTGGTTAATATTGGTAATATCCAGATAGGCTTTACCGCCTACAGTGGTTTTACCGTTATCAGCGGCAACAGCAGTGAGGCTCATACCCGCACAAGCCGTGATGATAGCAACGGTTAATAAATGTTTCTGCATTCAGTTTGCTCCTGTTTTGGTCTGAATAGTGGTGATGTCACTTAATAGGCAACATCTCTACTGACTTGAAAAGTGTGAAGATTTTATGTCAGCTATATTAAACAAACATGACCAAAACGTGACGATTTCGTGAGAACGCAATTTAACTGTGGTTTTTTTTAACCACACTACATCCTAACTTTATTGAAGCCATTCGATATATTTGCGTAAAAAATAAGCGTTAATGTCAAAATATAGAAAAATCTTACTCGTTTAGGTGTATTTTTCAGCAATATCCGCAGAAAGAAAGTTGTGGTATTTATTATCCATACATTAAAGAAACATGACTGAAATATGACTCTTTGATGACTAGGTTGTTTAACTACCTCAATTAAATACAAAAACTACAGGCATGTGGATTTCTGGCAGAACTGCCAGAAAAATCTTTTTACAACTTTTGGGGAATTAAAGGGGTAGAAGTTAACGGGTTAATCTACTGGCGATTCCTGATAGAACCTGTCACCTTGCAATAATATCATCATAATCAATAATCAACGGCGCATGGTCGGAGAACCATTTATCCTTGTAGACAAACGCGGCCCTGACTTTGTCCTTCAAACCCGGGGTGATGATCTGGTAGTCGATACGCCAACCGACATTGTTGGCGCGGGCGTTACCGCGATTCGACCACCAGGTATATTGACCAGCTTCTTTATTTACTTCTCTAAAGGCATCGATAAAGCCTACTTCATCAAACAACGTATCCAGCCAGGCGCGTTCCTGCGGCGTACAACCCGAGTTTTTCTGGTTACTTTTCCAGTTTTTGATGTCAATTTCCTTATGCACGATATTGAAATCCCCGCAGATAATAAATTCACGCCGCTGGCGCCGCATGACTTTAAGATCCTCAAGAAAATCATCCATAAACTTCAGTTTATTGGCCTGGCGTTCCTCGCTGGAGGAGCCGGAAGGCAAATACAGGGAGGCAATGCTCAACTTGCCCAGATCAATCTGTATATAACGCCCTTCCTTGTCCGCATGTTCCCAGCCCAATCCGGTAGTGATGGCATCCGGTTCCGTGCGTGAATAAATCGCCACCCCGCTGTAGCCTTTTTTCTCAGCGTCGAAATAATAACAATGATAGCCTTCAGGGTAGAACAGGCTGTCTTCAAGCTGATGTTCCTGCGCCTTGGTTTCCTGGAGGCAAACCACATCCGCATCTTGCTCTTTGAGCCAGTCGAAGAAACCTTTTTTTGCAGCGGCACGAATGCCATTTACATTTGCCGTAATTACACGCATGTCAGTTTTCCGAGGATCTGAAAAAGGTGTATCATACCCGCTGAAAAACGTTCTTGTCTTCCTTGTCACCCAAATCCATGATCATCATGCACCATTACCAAAAAGCTTTTATTGAATTTGCTCTGTCACTAAATGTCCTGCGCTTCGGTGAATTTACCCTCAAATCCGGGCGCACCAGTCCCTATTTTTTCAATGCGGGTCTGTTCAACTCCGGTCGCTCGCTGGCTCGGCTGGGACAGTTCTACGCCGAAGCCCTTGTCGATAGCGGGCTTGAATATGATGTGATGTTTGGCCCCGCCTACAAGGGTATCCCCCTGGCGGCGGTCACTACCGTAGCCCTGGCCGAACACCATCAACAGGACGTGGCTTACTGTTTCAATCGCAAGGAAGCCAAGGATCACGGCGAAGGCGGCAATATCGTCGGTGCGCCACTGGCTGGGCGGATATTGATCATCGATGACGTGATTACCGCCGGCACCGCCATCCGTGAAGCCATGCAGATCATCGAACAGGCTGATGCCAAACCTGCAGGCGTGATCATCGCCCTGGATCGGCAGGAAAAAGGCACGGGCGAGCGGTCCGCCATTCAGGAAGTGGAACAGGAGTATGGCATCCCGGTGCTGAGCATCATCAAACTTGAACATCTGATCCGCTACCTGGAAGAAAAACCGGAGATGCAGGAAAAACTGGAAGCCGTGCGAGCTTACCGTAAGCAGTACGGGGTTTGAGAAAAGCTTTCAACGCGAAGACGCCAGTAACACAAAGAA
>VAPK010736198.1_pt1 | contig 17089 bp, 11 predicted proteins | sample 3395031 | NCBI WGS metagenome assembly VAPK01 (sample SAMN08290443, study PRJNA428436) | hydrothermal vent metagenome | isolation source: Deep-sea hydrothermal vent chimney 1 | place: Pacific Ocean: Juan De Fuca Ridge
GGGTGCAAATTTACATTTTTTTGTTGGAAACCAATCGAGTTTTGGCTTTCATTTTTTTAGGCGATTAGCAGAATAAATATATGTAGCATTTATTACCTCTTAAAATAAAGTTTAATGATATAAGTCATTTAAAATCAATATATATTTCCTAATTTTAAGCCATAAAACAAATAATTATATAAATTAAAAGCTTTTATATTATGAAATCAAAAATAAATGCATTTATGGAGTATGCTAAAAAGCGTAACTCAAATGAACCTGAATTTCTTCAAGCTGTTCACGAAGTGGCAGAGGCAATTATTCCTTTTATTGAAGAAAATCCCTCTTATAAGGGTAAGATGCTTTTAGAAAGAATGATAGAACCTGAGCGTGTTATCATGTTTCGGGTACCATGGATAGATGATAATGGTAAAACTCAGGTAAATAGAGGATTTAGAGTTGAATTTAATTCAGCAATCGGACCATACAAAGGTGGTTTGCGTTTTCACCCTTCGGTAAATTTATCCATCCTTAAATTTTTAGGATTTGAACAGGTATTTAAAAACTCACTAACCACACTTCCTATGGGTGGAGGTAAAGGAGGTTCTGATTTTGATCCTAAAGGGAAATCAGATATTGAAGTGATGCGTTTTACACAGTCATTTATGAGTGAATTGTTTCGTCATATAGGTCAAAATACGGATGTTCCTGCTGGTGATATTGGTGTAGGAGGAAGAGAAATTGGGTATTTATTTGGTCAGTATAAAAAGTTACAAAATGAATTTACAGGAGTTTTAACCGGAAAAGGTATGTCTTGGGGAGGTTCTTTAATTCGTCCGGAAGCAACCGGTTATGGAACTGTTTATTTTGCACAGCATATGTTGCATACGCAGAAAGATTCCTTGCAAGGTAAAACGGTTGTTATTTCAGGATCTGGTAATGTTGCCCAATATGCAACAGAAAAAGTCACCGAATTAGGAGGTAAAGTTGTGACTTTATCTGATTCAGGAGGTTATATTTATGATGCAGATGGAATAGATACTGATAAACTGGCTTATGTAATGGAATTGAAAAATATACAGCGTGGCCGGATTTCAGAATATGTAGAAGAATATCCAAATGCAAAATATTATAAAGGGGAAAGGCCTTGGAGTGTTAAATGTGATGTTGCCTTACCATGTGCAACGCAAAATGAATTGAATGAGGAAGAAGCCACTGTTTTGGTTAAAAATGGAGTGTTGTGTATTGCAGAAGGGGCAAATATGCCAACCACTCCTGAAGGAATTGAAGTATTCCAAAAATCAGATGTATTGTATGCACCGGGTAAAGCTTCTAATGCTGGTGGTGTTGCAGTTTCCGGACTGGAAATGAGTCAGAATTCACTGCGTTTTAACTGGACACGTGAAGAAGTAGATGCAAAATTACATCGAATTATGGATGATATTCATGCCTCTTGTGTAAAGTATGGAATAAAGGAAGATGGATCTGTTGATTATGTACAAGGAGCCAATGTTGCAGGATTTGTGAAAATCGCAGATGCAATGCTGGATCAGGGAATTGTATAGTTTATCCAAAATAGGTAGTGTAAAAGGGCTGTTTTTTAAACAGCCCTTTTACATTTTTGTTTTGGTATTAATATTTTAACTTGCATTCAAATATTTAACTTTCGAAATATGTCAAAAAACACACTTCCGGATTTAAGGACCTATAATTTTGGAGAAGTTGCATTTAACAAATTAATGCAAAACAGGGTTTATAAAGTACTTATAGTTTGTTCCAATTATGATTTTTATATGCTGGAGGAAGATGGAAGAATTGATGAACGAATATTTAATGAATATACAGCATTAAGTTTAAGGTATCCCCCAAGTTTTATACATGCAAATTCTGTGAGAAGAGCTTTAAAAGTTTTGGAAACAGATAAAATTGACCTGGTAATTACCTGGTTGGATATTGGTAATTATAAAGCCTTCGAAACTTCAAAAAAGATCAAAGAAGGATTTCCGGATGTTCCTATTGTAGCCTTGAGTCATTATTCCTCTGAATTACGTAAAAAGTTGGAAAATGAAAAAGTTACGGCAATTGATTTTGTATTTCACTGGAATGGAAATTTAGATATCTTTTTCGCTATAGTGAAACTGGTAGAAGATAGAATGAATGCTAATAATGATATAGGTCATATTGGTGTGAAAGCCATTTTATTGGTTGAAGACTCTTTAAGATTTTATTCAAGATATCTGCCGCTAATATATAAGGTGCTGTTAAAGCAAACGAGTTCATTTATGTCAGAAGGTTTGAATGAACACCGTAAAATGATGTTAATGAGGGGAAGACCAAAAATATTGTTGGCTACCACTTATGAAGAAGGTCTGGAATTGTTTGAAGAATATAAGTATAATTTGCTGGGTGTAATTTCTGATGTGAGTTATTTTAGAAATGGAAAACGAGATAAAGAAGCAGGATTCCATTTTTTACAGTACGTGAGAAAATTTAAACGTTATTTCCCCTTTTTAGTACAATCCTCAGAAAAGGAAAATGAGAAAACAGCCTTAGAATTAAAAGGTAAATTTTTATATAAGTATTCCGAAACTTTAGGTGACGATATTAAAAAGTATATTACAAAGTATTTTTCATTTGGTGATTTTGAATTCTGGGATCCTAAAGAGCATAAAGTGCTGGCTGTTGTAAAAGATTTGAAAGGGCTGCAAAAAGTTTTAAGAACAGTTTCTCTGGATTCTATAGCATATCATGCCGAACGAAATGAGTATTCCCGCTGGCTAAAGTCCAGAGCATTATTTCCAATAGCAGACCTATTAAGTAAAGTAGAACATAGTGATTTTGAGGATAATGAGCAAATAAGAGAGTTTTTGATAAACTCGATTAGGGCCTATCGAATTAACCGCTCAAGAGGTGTTATTGCAAAATTTGATAGAAATAAATACGATGAATATTTGGGTTTTGCCAGAATAGGTGATGGACACCTTGGAGGGAAGGGAAGAGGTCTCGCATTTATTGATTCCTTTTTAAAGAGAAACAGATTATTTGATAAATTTCCGGGTGTTCGCATCTCTATTCCAAGAACAGTGGTGATTAGTACCGAGGTTTTTGATGAATTTATGGAAGAACATGAGCTTATTAGAATAGCTGCCAAATCAAATGATGATGAAGAAATATTAAATAGTTTTATTTCAAAACCACTTCCTCAATGGGTACTGGATGATTTACAGGTTTTTTTGGAGGCGACTGATAAACCAATTGCAGTCAGGTCTTCAAGTGTTTTAGAAGATTCACATTATCAGCCATTTGCAGGGGTTTTTGCCACTTATATGATTCCGAGTACAGAAAAGGAAAGAATGCTTGAGATGGTAAGTAATGCTGTTAAATCGGTTATGGCATCTGCATTTTTTCAAAGTAGCAAAAGCTATTTAAAGGCATCGTCACATACCATTGAAGAAGATAAAATGGCGGTTATTTTGCAGGAAGTAATTGGTAAACAATACAAAGATGTTTACTACCCAAATATATCAGGAGTTGCACGTTCCATTAATTTTTACCCTATTGGAGATGAAAAATCGAATGAGGGTATCGTTAATATTGCACTTGGTTTGGGAGAAATAATTGTTGGAGGAGGTAATACTTTAAGATTTTCTCCTTACCATCCTAAAAAGGTTTTACAACTTTCCTCACCAGGTTCTGCTCAAAGAGAATCACAAAAATATTTTTATGGTTTGGATATGGATCCGGATAGTTATCAGGTGTCAACCAGTGAAGCGATAAATAAGAAAAAGATCACCTTGCGAAAAGCCAAAGATCATGGATCATTAAAGTTTGTTGCTTCTACCTATGATTTGCAGAATAATATCATAAGACCAGGTGTTTTACATGATGGTATTAGGGTAATTACGTTTGATAATATTTTAAAATATGAGAGTTTTCCTTTGTCTAAAATATTGAAAAACCTGCTTAAAGTTGGGCAACGGGAGATGAGAAATCCAATTGAAATGGAGTTTGCAGTCAATCTGGATGTTCCTAAAGGTAGTCCAAAAGAATTTAGTTTTTTACAAATTCGGCCAATTGTTGAAAGTACCATGGCAAATAGTGTGCTGCCAAAGAATTTTGATGTGAAGGACACCATAATTTATTCAGAATCTGCACTTGGAAATGGTAATTACGAAGGTATTTGTGATTTTGTTTATGTGAAACCAGATACATTTAATTCGGCAAATACACGAGAAATCGCTTTGGCAGTAGAAAGAATAAATAAAGAGTTTATTGAAAAGGATAAAAGCTATATTTTGGTAGGGCCTGGCAGATGGGGTTCAAGTGACCCATGGCTGGGAATTCCAGTTATATGGCCTCAGATTTCAGCAGCAAAAATAATTATTGAAGCAGGTTTACACGATTTTAGAATTGATCCTAGCCAAGGAACTCATTTCTTTCAAAACCTGACCTCGTTTAAAGTGGGATATCTAACGATCAATCCTTTTATAGATGATGGCTATTTTGATATTGATTATTTAGATCGTCAGGAATTTGAATATGAAGATGAATATTTGAGGCATATCTGTTTTAAAAAACCTCTAAGTATTGTAATTGAAGGTAAATCAAACAAAGCAGCTATTTTTAAAGAAGAATATACCAAGCCAGTTGATAAAAATGAATTGGAAGAATCTATAGATGAACTACCACCAGATGGTTTTATGTGATGATTTTAATAGAATGAAGATTTATTTTTTAAGTTATATTTAACTATTCAGATAATAAGCCTTTTTAATTATTGAAAACATAAAATAACCTTATAATATTTAATATAATGTAAAAAATATCAGTAATTTTACAACCGAAAATTAAATCAATTTATAAATTATATACCAACAATAATTATGAATCCAAATGATATTATAAATAGTCTGGAGTCAAAACATCCTGGAGAAAAAGAGTATTTGCAGGCTGTTCAAGAAGTGTTAGAATCTATTGAAACAATTTACAATGAAAATCCTATGTATCAGGATGCTCAAATCATTGAAAGACTTGTTGAGCCAGATCGTATTTTAACTTTTAGAGTTGCCTGGACGGATGATTTAGGTAAAGTGCAGGTTAATTTAGGGTACAGAGTCCAGTTTAACAATGCTATTGGCCCATACAAAGGTGGAATTCGTTTGCACCCAAGCGTTAATTTAAGTATTCTTAAATTTTTAGGATTTGAACAGATCTTTAAAAATGCCTTGACCACACTTCCAATGGGAGGAGCAAAAGGAGGTTCTGATTTTAATCCAAAAGGAAAATCAGACAATGAAATTATGCGTTTTTGTCAGGCTTTTATGCTTGAATTATGGAGGGTAATTGGTCCGAATACAGATGTTCCTGCCGGAGATATTGGAACAGGAGGTAGAGAAATTGGATATTTGTATGGCATGTACAAGAAATTACAAATGGAAAACACAGGTGTTTTGACCGGTAAAGGATTGAATTGGGGAGGAAGCTTAATTCGTCCTGAAGCAACTGGTTTTGGAGCAACTTATTTTATGAATGAAATGTTGATGCAAAACAACGATACATTCAAAGGCAAAACAGTAACAGTTTCTGGTTTTGGTAATGTAGCCTGGGGAGTTGCATTAAAAGTAGTTGAAATGGGAGGAAAAATAATTACTATTTCAGGTCCTGATGGTTATATTCATGATGAAGCTGGATTGGATGAAGATAAGATAGAATACTTATTAGAGCTAAGAGCTTCTAACAATGATATTGTTTCTCCTTATGCCGATGAATTTCCGGAAGCTAAATTTATTCCAAATAAAAAGCCATGGGAAGTTGCCTGTGATATTGCTATGCCCAGTGCTATTCAAAATGAATTGAATGGAGACGATGCAAAAGTATTAATTGCAAATGGAGTTAAATACATTGCAGAAGTTTCAAACATGGGTTGTACTCCTGAAGCGATTGAAGAATTCCATAAGAATAAAATCCCTTTCGGTCCTGGTAAAGCTGCCAATGCCGGAGGAGTTGCTGTTTCTGGTCTGGAAATGTCACAAAATGCAATGAAATTTAACTGGTCAAAAGAAGAAGTAGATCAAAAATTACATGTGATCATGAAGTCCATTCATGAAGCCTGTATGAAATACGGAACAGAAGAGGATGGATTTGTTGATTATGTAAAAGGAGCTAATATTGCTGGCTTTATAAAAGTTGCCGATGCTATGCTAGATCAGGGAGTGATCTAATAGTTAATTTTAGAAAAACAAAAAGTCTGTCATTTTATGGCAGACTTTTTTTGTGGAATAATATGACGAGAACAGGTGTTTTAGAAAAACTATGTTTAAAGTAATTTGAATAAAGTACTAAAATCACTTAACTTGCTTACAAAATCATTTTAACATGTTACAAAATCAATTACCTGATTTAAAGACCTATGAATTTACAGAGGTACCTTTTAAGGAATTGATGCAAAATACAGTTCACAATGTGTTGATTGTGTGTTCCAATTATGATTTTTACTTACTGGAAGAGGATGGCAGAATTGATGAACAGATATTTGATGAATATACTGCACTAAATTTAAGAAATCCACCGGATTTTTTACATGCCAATTCATCAAAAGGAGCTATTTCAAAATTAAAAACGCATAATATTGATCTGGTGATCATATGGCTGGACAAGAGTAAGCGTTCTATTGATGTTTCAAATAAAATAAGGCATAGTTTTTCTAAAACACCTGTTGTAGCTTTGAGTTATTATCCTGAAGAGTTGCATACTTTATTGAATAAAGAAGAAAAAAGAAATGTAGATTTTGTATTCCACTGGAGTGGAAATGTGAATCTTTTTATTGCGATCATCAAACTGGTAGAGGATCGTATCAATGCCAGAAATGATATTTTAAAGATTGGGATAAAAGCGATTTTACTTGTGGAGGATTCCATTCGGTTCTATTCAAGATATCTGCCCTTGATATACAAAATACTTCTGAAGCAAACGGGAGCTTTTACCCATGAAGGATTGAATGAGCACCGTAAGATCATGTCAAAAAGAGGTAGGCCAAAAGTCTTGCTGGCAACAACTTATGAAGAAGGTATCTATTTATTTCAAAAATACAAAGAGAAGTTATTGGGAGTTATATCAGACGTTACTTATTACCGGAAAGGGAAAAAAGATAAAGAGGCTGGATTTAGGTTTTTAAAACATGTAAGAAAATATAATCGGTATTTTCCTGTATTAATGGAGTCTTCCAATGCTAAGAACGAGGCAAAAGCTTTAGAGCTAAAAGCTAAATTTTTGCATAAAGATTCTGAAACTCTGGGTCTGGATATTAAAAAGTACATTACAAGATATTTTTCATTTGGTGATTTTGAATTTTGGGATCCCAAAAATAAGGTCATTTCTCGAAAAGCCTCTGATTTAAGAAGTTTTCAAAAGTGTTTATCAGAAGTGCCATTAGAGTCCATTGTATATCATTCTAAAAGAAATGAATTCTCAAAATGGCTTGAATCAAGAGCCCTATTTCCGCTGGCTAAATTATTTGCTCCGGTGGAATATGAAGATTTTGCAGGAGAAGATCATCTGAGAGAATTTTTAATCCGGTCGATTAATGCCTTTCGTCGATATCGTTCACGGGGTGTCATTGCAAAATTCAACAAAGATCAATACGATGAATATTTGGTTTTTTCAAGAATTGGTAATGGAGCATTAGGAGGAAAAGGCAGGGGGCTGGCCTTTATTGATCAGTTTTTAAAACGACATCGATTGCTCAATAAATATGAAGGTGTTAGTATTTCTATTCCCAGAACTGTAGTGCTAAGTACGGATGTTTTTGAAGAATTTATAGAAGAACATGATCTGCTGTCTTATGTTGCAGAAAATCATAATGATGATGATATATTGAATAAATTTATCTCAAAGAAATTGCCTCTTTGGGTTGTTGAAGACCTACAGGCTTTTTTACATACTTTAAAATCACCGGTTGCAATTCGTTCCTCCAATGTATTTGAAGATTCATTACATCAGCCATTTGCCGGAGTTTACGCTACTTATATGGTTCCGTTGGCTAAACCAGAACGTTTGCTTGAAATGGTAAGTAATGCAATAAAATCAGTAATGGCATCTGCTTTTTATAAAAATAGCAGATCCTATGTAAAAGCAACTTCTCATTCGGTGGAAGAGAGTAAGATGGCAGTAATTTTACAGGAGGTGATTGGTTCACGGTATGAAGATGTTTATTATCCAAATATTTCCGGAGTAGCAAGGTCTATTAATTTTTACCCTATTGGGGAGGAAAAATCCAGCGAAGGAATTGCAAACATAGCCCTGGGTTTAGGAGAAATAATTGTAGAAGGAGGCAGATCATTGCGATTTTCACCCTATCACCCCAAGAAGATATTACAGTTAACATCTACTGCAACCAGTTTAAAAGAAACCCAAAAAATGTTTTATGGGCTGGATATTGATCCGGACAGTTATCATGTTTCAACAGATGAGGCAATCAATAAAAAAAGACTGAATCTCAGGATTGCAAAGAACCACAGGTCTTTAAAATTTGTGGCTTCCACGTATGATCTCCAAAGCAATCGCTTGCGTTCTGGGGTTTTTCACGACGGTGCTCGTGTGATCACTTTTGAAAATATTTTAACCTATAATTCTTTTCCCCTGGCTGATATCTTAAAAGATTTACTAAAAATAGGTCAAAAGGAAATAGGAAGTCCCATTGAAATGGAGTTTGCAGTAAATCTGGATGTTAAATCCGGAGATCCGAAAGAGTTTAGCTTTTTACAAATCCGACCCATCGTGATCAATAATGATTCAAAACATGTTATTCCGGAAGATATGGATGTTTCCGATACAATTATCTATGCTGAGTCTGCTCTTGGAAATGGAAGGTATTTTAATATGAGGGATATTATTTATATTAAGCCGGAAGTATTTGATCATGCTAAAACCCAGGAAATTGCTGAAACCATTGAAAAACTGAATAATGAGTTTGAACGTAAACATAAAAAATACATTCTCATTGGTCCGGGTCGTTGGGGTTCAAGTGACCCGTGGTTGGGTATTCCAATAAACTGGTCACAATTATCTTCTGCCAGAGTAATTATTGAATCTGGTCTGGAAAATTTTAGGATCGACCCTTCACAGGGAACTCATTTTTTTCAAAATATGACCTCTTTTAAAGTTGGATATTTAACGATCAATCCATACAAAGAAGATGGTTATTTTGATGTTGGATATTTGAATAGTCAAAAAGCAATGTATGAAGATGAAAATATCAGACATGTACGATTTAAGGAGCCACTGACTATCATAATTGAAGGAAAAAGCAACAAAGCTGTTATTTATAAAGAAGGCTTTACCTTAAAAGACATAGATGATATTGAAGTGGAAGAAGGGTCTTTGAGTGGGTTTGAATAAAAAAACCTTTCGTTATTACGAAAGGTTTTTGTGTATTGGATTGCTTCAAAATTAAATGGAGCAACCTGATATTTTTATTTTACAGATCTCATATAAGCAGCCAAAGCACGTAATTGATCACCGTTCAAATCATGTACAAAACCATCAAGATTTGCTTTCATAATAGCAACCTGTCCTGGGTCTGTATCAACAATTGCAGGAGAATTTCCTTTCAAAAATTGTACAATATTTCCTTTTTTCTCATCATAAATTTTTACGATATCCTTTATAGAAGGGCCTACTAATTTTTTATCTAATTGATGACAGGAAACACAAGTTTTTTCAGTAAATAATTGTTTTCCCAAGGCAACCTGATCTCCAACCTGAGTAGCTTCTGTAGCTGCTTTTTCTACTTTAGTAACAGTAGTTTCAGCTTCTTTTTTAACTTCTTCCTTTTTTTCTTTTTCGCAGCTTACCATCAGTAAAGCGAAAACAACAAATGACATGATTATTTTTTTCATAATATAAATTTAATTGGTTATAATTAATGAACAAATTTATTATAAATTACTTAGAATTGAATATTTAAATTGAAATAATTAATAGTAATCCCCAATAATCCGGAATAAAGCTAAAAAAATATTAAATTTGCAGCAGATAAAATAGACGATGTTAAATAAATTACGAATAGTAAATCAAAGATTTGATGAGGTTTCAGATTTGATCATCCAGCCGGATATTATCATGGATCAGAAACGTTATGTCAAACTCAATAAAGAATATAAAGATCTTAAAAACTTGGTAGATAAAGGAGATGAGTATAAATCAGCTCTTTCAAATTTAGACGAGGCCAAGGAGATCATCGCAGATGGTTCTGATGAAGAGATGGTAGAAATGGCCAAAATGCAAATGGAAGAAGCAAATGAAAGCATACCAAAACTAGAGGAGGAATTGAAATTAATGCTAATTCCGAAGGATTCGGAAGATGCTAAAAATGTAATTGTAGAAATTCGCGCAGGTACGGGTGGTGATGAAGCAAGTATTTTTGCAGGAGATTTATATAGAATGTACACCAAATTTGCTTCCGATAAAGGATGGAAAACAGAAATTGAAGATTTGAACGAAGGTACCTCCGGAGGTTTTAAAGAAATAATTTTTAGTATTAGCGGTGATGATGTTTATGGTACTATGAAATTTGAGTCTGGTGTACACAGGGTACAGCGTGTTCCGCAGACAGAAACACAGGGTAGGGTTCATACTTCGGCTGCTACAGTTATGGTTTTGCCAGAAGCAGAGGAGTTTGATATTGATCTAAAAATGAGTGATATACGAGTAGATTATTATTGTGCTTCCGGTCCTGGAGGTCAGTCGGTAAATACGACCTATTCGGCAGTGCGGTTGACACATATTCCAACGGGTATTGCCGCGCAATGTCAGGATCAAAAATCACAGCATAAAAATAAGGATAAAGCCTTAAAGGTTTTGCGAACACGTATTTATGAGGTGGAACTGGAAAAGAAATTACAAGAAGATTCTGAAAAGAGAAATTCATTGGTTTCCAGTGGTGATCGGTCTGCAAAGATCAGAACATATAACTATCCGCAGGGAAGGGTAACTGAGCATCGAATCGGGCTTACCTTATATGATTTAAGCAATATCATCAATGGTGATATTCACAAGATCGTTGAGGAATTAAAACTCCATGAAAATGCCGAAAAGTTAAGGGCATCTGATGAAACAATATAAAAACGAACATAAAAAGCTATCTTAAAATAAAAGGAGACAGCTTTTTTTAGGAAGTAAATCTTGAATTTAAGTTACAGCATTGTAAAATTGTTCAATATGCTCCTGATCTCCGCTTATATAAACAACGTCATTTTGTAATATTTTTTCTTGCGGACTTATCGTATTGATCATTTTTTTATTTCGTAAAATAGCCAGAATACTAATGCCAAATTCTCTTCGGATATGTGCTTCAAAAATAGTTTTACCAACTACTTTACCACTATCGGCAAGAATCCGAACACTTACAATATTAAAATCTGGTATTTCTGTGGTTCTTGTTAGCACAGATAATTTTTTTTCTGTTTGCAGGGAATCATAATTATCTGCTCTGATCTTATTTATAAGATGATCTAACTTGTGTACAGGAATGAGATAGTTGTGTAATACCCTTGAAAATATTTCAATAGAAGTTTCAAACTTTTCAGAAACTACTTCATCAGCACCTTTTTCAATATAATCGTCAATATGTTCTACATACCTGGTTCTTACAATGATATGAACTGATTTTGAAATATCACGTATACTTGAAATGACGTGTTGTGCAGCATTTGAATCAGAAATGGCAATTACAATAATTCTTGCATTTTTGACATTCGCCAAGTTTAGAATATGTGATTCTGTTGCGTCACCAAAAATAATAGGTTCACCGTTCTTTTTTTCTTTTCTAACCAGATCAGCATCATGTTCAATGATAACGTATGGAATGTCAACATGATTAGCAACCCGTACCAGATTTTTACCGTTAATGCCAAATCCGATGATGACCAGGTGATTTTCAGCACTTTCACTTTTCTTATTCTTTGCGGATAGTTCATTAAAATCCTGTTTGTGTTTTTCACCTGAAAATATCCGAAGAAGTACAGATGCAATCTTATCGGAGTATTGGATTACAAATGGAGTCATAAACATGGTAATAATAGAAACGGAGAGAAAATACTGATTGGTTTCATAGCTTAGCAATCCGTGAGATACACCAACTTTTGACAGAATAAAAGAAAATTCACCAATTTGAAATAATGCGAGTCCTGTTAATATAATAATTCTTGGAGGATATTTTAAAACAGCAACAGCAAGTGATGCGACCAGCGACTTCACAATAAAGACAAATAATACCAGCAATACTATAATTCCCGCATGATCTATAACAAAATTAAGATCTAGCATCATGCCAATAGAGATAAAAAATATACTGGTAAATAAAACCTTAAAAGGAATAACAGTACCCGTTGCCTGATGACTGTATTCTGATTCAGAAATAATCAAACCAGCGAGAAATGCTCCAAGAGCAAGTGATAATCCTGCTTCAGAAGTAATAAAAGTAACGGTAAAACAGATACTAATGGTGGTGAGCAAAAATAGTTCTTTATTTTTTGTTCTTACAACCCGTAGTAAAAACCAGGGAACAATGTATCTGGCGCTTACATAAGTAAATATAATTACCAATATTGTTTTAAATAACAGCGTTAAAACCTCTGTACCAATATCATTGTCCTGACCAGCCATAATAGGTGTGAGGAGCATCATTGGAACGACAATTAAATCCTGAAAAATTAAAATACCAAGAGCATTTCTCCCCTGAAGTTCAGATAGTTCATTTCTGTCCTGTAAAATATTGAGGACAATTGCTGTACTGGAAAGTGAAAACAAAAAACCTACAAAAACAGATTCATTCCATTGAAAATCTAAAAATTTATAAACCAATGCAGCAAGCAATACGGATAGCCCAACCTGAATAAACCCACCTATCAGAACTGTTTTTCGCATGCTTATCAGCTGTTTCAATGAAAGTTCCATTCCGATAACAAATAACAATAAGATTACTCCTATTTCAGACATGATCTCAATTTCATCAACAGCATTGATCATACTAAGACCAAAAGGACCAATAAGAACACCAGTAATAAGAAAACCTAAAATGGAGGGGATTTTAAAACGCTGCAATACAAATACAACAATTACGGAGAATCCTAGTAAAATAATGATATCCTGAAGTAGAGGTAAATGCATTCAATGATTTTTAGGTTGATATTTTTTTGTTTGATTTTAGTTGATGTCAAAAATAGCAAATTCTTATTTGTTCCCGTAGCTCTTTTGCATATTGAGTCTTGATTAATTCAAATGATGAATACATCTTCTCTGGAAATTAGACAATTGATGTTTAATATATTGAAAATAAGTTCTTAAACAATTGTAATGTAATTGTTTAAATTGGTTTTGTGATTAAAAAAATAACAGATCATATAGAATTATACAAAAAAAATCCTGAGCAAACGCTCAGGATTTTTATTATATAAGCAAGAAATTTATAATTTATTTTACTTTATCAACTATTGCTTTAAAAGCTTCAGGATTATTCATGGCTAAATCGGCAAGAACTTTACGGTTCAGGTCAATATTGTTAGCTTTTAATTTTCCCATAAATTGAGAATAAGATAAACCGTGTAGTCGGGCACCAGCATTGATACGCTGAATCCATAAACCACGGAAATTTCTTTTATTGTTTTTTCTGTCACGGTAAGCATATAACATAGCTTTTTGAACTGCATTTTTTGCAACCGTATACACGTTTTTACGTCTACCAAAGAAACCTTTGGCTTGTTTTAAAATCTTTTTTCTTCGAGCCCTTTTGGCTACTGAGTTTACTGATCTTGGCATTTCTTTCTAATTTTTTGTGGTGGGCAGTTTCTAATTTTGAAACATTTTATTAAGCTCCAGCACAGGGTTAATAATTACCTGTAAACTTTCGTTTACTTTAATGCTAATTGTTGTTTGATATTCGCAACATCCGCTTTGTGAACCAAACCGGCATGCGTCAATTTCAATTTTCGCTTTTTGCTCTTTTTGGTCAAAATGTGACTTTTAAAAGCATGCTTTCTTTTAATCTTACCAGTACCCGTTAGTTTAAAACGTTTTTTTGCACTGGATTTGGTTTTCATTTTTGGCATCTTCTTCTCTTTTACTCTTGCTTATAATATTTTGATACTGTATTTATTTCTTCTTTTTGGAAGCAATAAACATAGTCATTCTTTTTCCTTCTAATCTTGGCATTTGCTCAACAGTTCCATAATCTTCCAAATCCTGTGCCAGTTTTAATAATAAAATCTGACCCTGATCTTTAAAAATGATAGATCTTCCTTTAAAGAACACATATGCCTTTAGTTTTGCTCCGCTTTCTAAGAATTTGATTGCATGTTTCTTTTTGAATTCATAATCATGCTCATCAGTATTTGGACCAAATCTAATTTCTTTTACAATAACTTTTGTAGCTTTAGATTTTAAAGCTTTATCGCGCTTTTTTTGCTCGTATAAGAATTTTTTATACTCAATAACTTTACAAACCGGAGGTTTTGCTTTTGGTGATATTTCCACTAAATCCAATCCTAACTCTTCAGCTATTTCTCTGGCTTTTCTAATTGGATAAACACCAACTTCAACGTTGTCACCTACAAGACGTACTTCAGGCACATCAATCTTATGATTGATCTTGTGAAGATCCTCTTTAATAACTCTCCAAGGTTTTCTAACGCCTCTTTTTCTTCTTATTGCTATAGCTGTAAAATTTAATCCTTGCGGAATTGTTAAACTAAAATTGTTTTAATGTTTTGTCTATTTCTTTTTGAATGATCTCTGAAAATTCTTCAACGGTAAATGTTCCCATATCTCCTTCACTGTGTTTTCTTACCGAAATCGTTCCTTCTTTTTCTTCATTTTCACCTATAATCAGCATGAAAGGAATCTTATTCAATTCAGCATCTCTTATCTTTCTGCCAATCTTTTCATTACGGTCGTCAACGAGGGCGCGAATTTCGTAATTTTCTAGCAAATTTAAAACTTTTTTGGTATATATTTCGTATTTCTCGCTGATTGGTAATAAAATAGCCTGTTCTGGTGTTAGCCAAAGTGGAAAATTACCTCCTGTATGCTCAATTAAGATAGCAATAAAACGTTCCATCGATCCAAAAGGAGCACGGTGTATCATTACAGGTCGGTGTAGTTGGTTGTCTGAACCTTTATAAGCCAGTTCAAAACGTTCAGGTAAATTATAATCTACCTGAATAGTACCCAATTGCCAGCTTCTGCCCAAAACATCCTTTACCATAAAGTCAAGTTTAGGGCCATAAAAAGCAGCTTCACCATAAACTGTTGTTGTTTTTAAGCCTTTTTCTTCAGTTGCCTGGATAATCGCATTTTCTGCTTTTTCCCAATTTTCGTCACTTCCAATATATTTTTCTTTGTCTTCAGGATCTCGTAAAGATATCTGTGTAGTAAAATCTTCAAACCCTAAAGAACTAAATACGTATATTACAATGTCAATTACCGCTTTGAATTCCTCGTTCAATTGTTCAGGAGTACAAAAAATATGAGCATCATCCTGGGTAAAACCTCTAACGCGTGTTAACCCATGTAATTCTCCACTTTGTTCATAACGATAAACAGTACCAAACTCTGCAAATCTAACAGGCAGATCTTTATACGAATAAGGTTTTGTATTGTAAATTTCACAGTGATGTGGACAGTTCATAGGTTTCAGTAAAAACTCTTCATTTTCTTTTGGAGTATGAATGGGCTGAAAACTATCTTCACCATATTTGGCATAATGTCCGGAAGTCACATATAGATCTTTTTGACCAATATGTGGTGTAATTACCATTTGATATCCTGCTTTTTTCTGAGCTTTTTTAAGAAAATTCTCTAAGCGCTCTCTCAAAGCAGCACCTTTTGGCAACCATAAAGGTAATCCTTGTCCTACTTTTGCTGAAAAAGTAAAAAGTTCCAGTTCTTTACCTATTTTTCTGTGGTCTCTTTTTTTAGCTTCTTCTAAAAGTGATAAATATTCTTTTAGATCCTTTTGTTTAGGGAATGAAATTCCGTAAACCCGGGTCAGCTGTTTGTTCTTTTCATCACCACGCCAGTAAGCACCTGCAACGCTCATTACTTTTACAGCTTTAATAATTCCTGTGTTAGGAATATGTCCTCCGCGACACAAGTCGGTAAAGTTGCTATGATCACAAAAAGTAATTTCGCCATCTTCAAGATTTTCTATAAGCTCCACCTTAAATTCATTATTCTCAGATTTATAGGCTGCTAAGGCATCAGCCTTTGAAATAGAACGCTTTTTGAATGCAGATTTTTGTCGTGCAAATTCAAGCATTTTATCTTCAATTTTCTTAAAATCGTTTTCCGTAAGAGTTTTATCTCCAAAATCAACATCATAATAAAAACCATTTTCAATGGCCGGACCAATCGTTAATTTCACTTCCGGATAAAAGAATTGTATTGCCTGAGCAAGTAAGTGTGCAGATGAATGCCAGAATGCTTTCTTTCCTTCCGGATTATTCCATGTAAACAGAGTCAATGAACCGTCTGTTGTTAAAGGTGTTGTAGTCTCAATAGTTTCTTCATTAAACTTGGCCGAAATAACATTTCTAGCCAACCCTTCACTAATGTCCTTTGCAACATCCATTGCGGTACTGTTCACTGGATACTCTTTAATGCTTCCGTCTGGTAATGTAATCTTGATCATATTTTATTTTTATAAGGCTGCAAAGATACATATCACAATTTAATTATAATATATTACAAAAATAAAAATCATAATTATTCATAATCAAAAGAGATAAGTTTTTTTATTATGTATATGGTGTAGGTTTGAAAAGAGTTGAAAATATTGGAATGCTAATGAAAGGTTAAAATTTCATTTCTATCAATCTAAAAATACATGTAATCAGGTATTTGTATTTTACATCAAAAATTATATAAAAAAAATGCGAATATTATTAGGTTTGTATTTGTATTTGGTTGTATTTTTGCAGCCGCTTACAAAGAGATGTAGGTGCTGAGTAAAATCAGATAGTTCATTAGCATATTACCTAAAAGTATTGGTCGAATTTTTTTCAAAAAAGATTTGGTTATAATAAAAAAAGGTATTAATTTTGCACCCGCTTTGAGA
>VAPK010580081.1_pt1 | contig 17080 bp, 9 predicted proteins | sample 3395031 | NCBI WGS metagenome assembly VAPK01 (sample SAMN08290443, study PRJNA428436) | hydrothermal vent metagenome | isolation source: Deep-sea hydrothermal vent chimney 1 | place: Pacific Ocean: Juan De Fuca Ridge
AAGCAGTTTTCTCATGGTTGAGCTTAAAAATTTGTTCAAATGTAATATAAAAAATATGGATTGAAAAATGATTAATGAAAAGAATCTGTTAACTTTTCAACCATGAAAGTGGAAATCTTATTGAAAACAAGTGCTGGAAGGAAAAGTAGTTAAAAAGCTTCTGGCGGTGAGAAGAGTGCTGTTTTGAGTTATGAAATTCGTATTTTTGAAAAAAATAAGAAATGAGATTTTTCGGTCCTGCTTTAACAGTTTTGCTTGTTACGCTTGCATTTCCTTCCTTTTCTCAGAGTAAAGATCAGGTAAGGCAGGATTTTGTAGAAACATTTAGCTCTGGAAAATCAGCCGGGATGCAGAAATATTTTGAAGGATTTGTAAGTGTTGATATTCCTGGTAGTACAGGCTTTTTTACAGCAGTGCGGTCCCTATCGCAGCTTCAGGATTTTTTTGATAAAAACCGCGTTTCCCGATTTTCGTTGAAGGAAGACGGTTTTACCGGAAAAAAGTATTTTTTGATAGGAAATTTTCGCAGCGGTAAAAAAAACTGGAATGTTTACATTCTGATGGTTCCCAAAGCAGCAAGTTATTGTATCCAGCAAATGGAAATTGAAGAAACTCATTGAATAGTTATGTCTGGATGTCTGACTTTTAAATTATTACGATAATAGTTTTCTGAGAAATGAGTATAGAAGAGTTAATTCAAAAGGCATTAGAAGAAGATCTTGGAACGGGAGATCATACGTCGAAGGCGGTAGTTCCAAGAGGTGCAGTTGGAAATGCAGTTATGGTTGCCAAAGAATCCGGTATTGTGGCTGGAGCCGGAATTGCTAAAATAGTTTTTGAAAATATTGATTCAGATTTGAAGATCACGATTTTCAAGAAGGATGGTGATGAAGTGAAACCCGGAGAGAATATTATGCAGATTCAGGGCAATTCGTTATCAGTACTTTCTGCTGAGCGGACGGCTTTGAATTTTATTCAGCGTATGAGTGGTATTGCGACTTTTACTAATAAAATGGTACATAAAATCGAAGGATTGCATGCCATTTTGTTGGATACGAGGAAAACCACCCCTTGCAACCGGATTGTTGAAAAGATGGCTGTGAAAGCCGGTGGCGGCGAAAACCATCGCTTCGGACTTTTTGATATGATCATGATAAAGGACAATCATATTGATTTTGCCGGAGGGGTAAAGCCAGCCATTGAAAAGGTAAAAGCTTATCTTGAAAAGCATCATTTGGATTTGAAAATTGAAATTGAGGCCCGGGACTTTAAAGAACTACAGGAGATTTTGGAAACAGGTGGGATTGACCGGATCATGTTGGATAACTTTTCTCCTGAAGATATGCGAAAGGGGCTTGAAATGATTGGAGGACGTTATGAAACGGAAGCTTCGGGGGGTATTAATATGGAGAATATTCGTGCTTATGCTGAAACCGATGTGGATTACATTTCGGTTGGCGCTCTTACGCACCAAATAAAGAGTATGGACATCAGCCTGATCGCTGTTCGTTAGAATAAGATGAAGAAATAGTCATAAAAAGCCTGTATTTATTTAAAAATGCAGGCTTTTTAGTTACAGTTAAAGCCATTTTACAAGCGGAAAATCCATCTTGTATGCCAGCAATTCATTTTTGGGCGTCATCCGGAAAGCATAATTTATTTTCCCTGAATAAGATATGGGGAAACTGCAAACAAATACTGCTTTTTCGTCGTTTGTTTCTTTAACTTCGAAAAGATATTTCAAAAGGATATTATCGATATCACCGCCTTCTTTTTTGCCCATAATTACCTCAATTTCAATATCATCAACACTTAGACCGTCTATATCCAGAATGATTTCAGCGATGAATAATTTTCCAAAGGGGATGGGGCCTTTTTTGGTGTCGGGTATGCTGAGTGATGTTACCGAGAGATTATTCCATGATTGTTTTACTTTATGTTTCCATAAAGCCAATTTTTGTGTATTTTGATAATGGTTCTCTTTCATCAATTTGCTACTGGTAATCAGGGATTTGTAATATTTTTCTTCGTAATCATGAAGCATCCTTTCCATAGTAAAATCCGGAGCGATTTCAGCCAGCGTGTTTTTGATATGACTTATCCACTCTTTGGAAATTCCCTCTTTATTTTGGGCAAAATAAGTCGGGATGATCTCTGTCTCCAAGGTGTTGTATATAATCTCAGCATCCAGTTGGTCCTGAAGTTGCTGGTTCTCGTAAGTTCTTGTTTCACTAACTGCCCAACCTGCATTTGGTTTGTAGCCTTCTGCCCACCAACCATCCAGGACACTGAAATTTAAAACTCCGTTCATTGTGGCCTTTTCACCACTGGTTCCCGAAGCTTCCAAAGGCCGGGTTGGTGTGTTGACCCAAACATCAACGCCGCTGGTAAGCATTTTCCCCATGGTCATATTATAGTTTTCCAGAAAAATAATGCGGCCAATAAATTCTTCACGTTTGGAAATTTCAATGATATATTTGATCAGATCCTGGCCGGCTTTGTCTTTCGGATGCGCTTTTCCGGCAAAGATGAAAATTACGGGACACTGCGGGTTATTGACAATTTTTGCTAACCTTTCAATATCGGTAAAAAGTAGATGTGCCCTTTTATAAGTAGCAAAACGCCTTGCAAATCCAAATATCAGACATTTGTCATTGATGTGTTTCAGAGATTCGATGGTGAGTTTTGGGCTTTCCTGACGGTCGGTCAGGTCGTGATGTATTCGCTCTTTCACATAAGCTACGAGTTGTTTTTTTACGGTCAACCGGGTTTCCCAGATCTTCTCGTCGGAGATATCATAAATATTCTCCCACATCTTTGGGTTTGACTGGTTGTGATCAAAATTCTCGTCAAACGTCTCATGAAATAATTTTTGCCAGACATTGTTCGTCCAGGTATAATAATGAACACCATTGGTCACATAACCAATATTTAATTCTTCCTCATAAAATCCTGGGTAAAGTCCTTTAAACATGTTTCTTGAAACCATGCCATGAATTCGGCTTACACCGTTTACTTCCCTGGAAAGTTTTGTGGCCAGCACACTCATGGAAAATTTCTCAGATGCATCTTTTGGATTGAATCTTCCAAGCCCGATAAATTCCTCCCATGAAATGGAAAAATGATCGGTAAAGTGTGAAAGATAAGCCCTGATCAGGTGTTCTTCAAAACTGTCGTGACCTGCCGGAACCGGTGTGTGTGTAGTGAACAGGGTGGTTGCCCTGACATATTCCTTTGCTTGGCAAAAGCTTATATGTTCTTGCTCTATCAGCTTGTCGATCCTTTCAAGCCCTATGAAAGCGGCATGGCCTTCATTACTGTGATAGATAGCCGGTTTCAATTTTAGTTTTTGGATAAGCCTGATCCCGCCAAGACCCAGTAGCATTTCCTGCTTTAGTCTGTGTTCGTTGTCTCCGCCATAAAGTTGTGCGGAAAGTTTCCTGTCTTGTTCGTTATTATCGCTGATGTTGGTATCAAGCAGATACAAAGGGATTCGTCCGACACTCAGCCGCCATGCTTTCGCCCAGACCACCCTTCCGGGAAGTGCAATGGCTACACGAACGGAATCTCCCTTTTCATCTTTAACAGATTCGATAGGTAATTGATTGGTTTCCTGAATGTTGTACTCTGCAATTTGATCTCCAAGGTGACTGATGAGTTGCTTAAAATAGCCTTGTCTGTACATCAGGCCGATGGCAATCATGTTCTTGTTGGAATCGCTTGCTTGCTTGATGTAATCGCCGGCTAGAATCCCCAATCCGCCTGAATAAGTTTTAATGCTGTTGTGCAGCCCGTATTCCATGCTGAAATAAGCGATCTGATCTTCTTCCTTATCGTTAGACTCTTCCATGTATTTCTGGAAGCGGGCATAGGTCTTATTGAGCCGGGCAATAAAATTATTGTCATCAGACAGCTTTGTTATCTTTTCCAGGGAAAGGCTTTCAAGCAGCAAAACCGGATTCCGTTCAACCTCTTTCCATTTTTCAGGATCTATTTCACTGAACAGTTCTTTTGCTTCAAGGTCCCAGGACCACCAAAGATTAAAGGCAAGTTCTTTTAAAGGTTTCAGTGGTTCGGGCAAATTGGGTTCAACAATAATTCTTTTCCAAACCGGAGTATTGCCATCACCTGAAGGTTCCACCAACTGAGTTTCTGGAACAGTCCATTGTGGTCCCTGAATTTTTTTACGTTCATTTGCAACGTTGATGGCAACTTCCCAAGCTTGATGGTAATTTTTGTTCAGGTTTTCCCACAACAACATTTTTGAGATTTTCTGAGCTTCTTGCGATGTTGCAGCAACATCGCCTTTTTGGATGTAATTTTTGATGCCCAAAGCAATAAGACTTGCAGCTTCATCATCGGTTTTGTTTTTCCGGTCTATGACCTGAACCGCTTTTTGCCCTTTCGGTAAATTATCAAGAACCCAGGTTCCAAAACCAGCGTAACTGGTAGTTATGGTAGGAATTCCGAAAGCAATACTTTCCATAGGCGTATATCCCCAAGGTTCGTAATAGGAAGGGAAAACAGTGTAGTCAAAAGCTGTAATAAAATCGTAGTAGTTTAAATTAACCACGCCATCATGGCCATTGAGATAAACGGGAATAAAAATCAAATGTACCTGATCTTCAGGATGATTATCAAGGTTATTGTTTTCTGCTTCGCGCAGGATAGGATCATTTGCCGGATCGTTTAACTTATGCGTGAGATAACGGCTTTCCTGAGAAGGCCCATCAATAATGTTCAGAGAAAAAGCGGAAGTGGGGCCGTCATGACCTGTTGGCACTGCAATAATTGCAAGAATGGTTTTTTTTGAACCTTTATCCTGTTTGAGTTGAGACAATGCTTTGATAAACAGATCGATGCCTTTGTTTTTGAATTCATAGCGGCCGCTGGTGAGTATCATAAATGAATCTTCAGGAAGTGATTTCCCGGTGATCTTTGCAGCAACTTCCAGAATTTTTTGCCGGGAATGATCCCGGATTTTCGGAAAATCTTCTTCAGAAGGGACAAAATTGTTGTTAAACCCGTTCAGTGTGATGACATCGGCAGGCTTTTCCAATAATTGTTTGCATTCTTTTGATGTAATTTCGCTAACTGTTGTAAAAACATCCGATTGTTTGGCGCTCAGTGTTTCAATGGAGTTTTTACTGATCACACCGAATTTTTCGGCCATCATCAACGGGTTATATTTTTCCAGATTTTCGTATAACGGATAACCGTTACCGGCAATGGATCGGCCCAAAACGGTAGCATGTGTTGTAAATGCAGTTCCGACAAAGGGTAGTTTTTCTTTGAGATATAGCACACCCGAACCGGTCATCCATTCATGGAAATGAGCCACTACATTCTGATGTGTGCTGGAGAAAAATTTGTAAAAACTTTCAATAGTCTGACCAGCCGCATAACCAAAAATGGCCGGTTCAATATAATCCCATTGTCCTGATATGGAATCTAACCGGAAGGTATTCCACAGATGTGTGAAAATCTCATCTTTTTGAGCGTAAAGGTGCGTGAAACCAACCAGGATTACCAACGGCTTGGACTCGATATTCCATCGCCCAACCCGCACTTTTAAACCTTGCTGTAATGCCGCTTCCTGCCATTCGGTAAGAAGCCCCTTGTCTTCAATAAAATCAGGATTGGCTTTTGTCTCTTTCCATACATCGGGTCCTATTAAAATATATTGGTCGTGGAATTCATCAACCATACTTTTGGCTTTGGTGGAAACTACCGTGTAAATACCTCCAATTTGGTTACATACTTCCCAGCTTGTTTCAAATATTAAATCTGGTTTCATAAAATCCTTTCCTTTAATTAGTTCTGGCTTTGATGCCAACCTTATGTCAAAGCTAAAGCTGAACTTTCACCCTTTAAAAAATTGGGCAAATATCCCGTTTATTTCCATATAAATTCAAAAAAATGTAAAGCAAACAAAAATGCAAATATCTTCCGATATGATCTTATAAAAAAGTTTGCTTCCGGTGATTTAAAGAGTGAATATGATCTTATCTCCCCCCGAATAGGTTCTTTAGTTTTGCTTCAACTTTCTTTCTGTATTTCTCAATATCGTTAGGTGTGATCTTTTTCATCTTGGCCTGTATCTCATCAAATTCCTTTTGGGCCTTTTTCCCCAGATTAGGCAAGATTTTATCGGTAACTTCTTTTCCGGCATCGGTCAAAGCACCGCTTATTGTTTCAAAATCAACTTCACGCAATAATTTCTTTACCGCCGTATCAGACATATCTTTAATGCTTTCAAAGCTCAGATCTTTGTCTTTCAGGATTTTCTTTGTACTCTTTTTGGTTTGTTCAACGGTTTTTTTGATAAATTCCCCGGTCTGGCCCAACAAGTCGTCCAGCGTATCTTTAATGTCTTTGAAATTATCCTGTGAGCCGCCTTCTTCCTTTTCCAACCTGATGATAAAGTCGGACAGAACATTCATATAATTGATAAATGCTTCATAAGGTGTTCCGTAAGGATTAAAATACTTATGAACATCACCGTCAGAGAACCATTTGGTACACATGTAATAGAAATGGTCAGATGTTTGAAGATAAAGCCAATCATGATGAATATCAGGATTTTTCGACCTCTGTACTATGGGTTCCAGGGCATAAAGTTTGTCAAAAGCTTCGTCCTGCAGTTCGTTTCCCAGCCAGGCTGTCAAATCTCTTTCTTCATCAGCCCAGGAAATAGGATCGGGAACATGAATGGAAGAAACGGGCTGGAGTTTTTCACCCAATTCCGATGGTGTTGCAAAAACAAAATCGGAATCAGAGAAAACACGTCCGGGCAAGGCCTTCATAAAATCAAAAATTCCTGTTTCTGCCCATTGGTGTTCTCCGAAAGTTTCGTAATCCATAAATAAATTGACTACTTCTTCTTTGGGATCAATTTGGTTGAGCCAGCCTACAAATTTTTCTGTTGTTAAAGGCCATTCGGACCAGCTTTGCTGAGAAAAGCGAAAGGCGATATCATCACTTAGCCTGAAATTTTTAAGCAGCAATTTCAGTTTCGGATTGATGGCATTGGCATACATAAAATCAGGACTGCGCCATCCGAGAACGTGTTTGGCTCCTTCGGTGAGCATAACTTTATAACCCATATCAGCCACCATTGCACCGATGTCATCCGAGTAAATAAGCTCGGTATTTCTGAAAGTAGTAGGCTTTTGCCCGAAAAGAGATTCAATTTTATCAGACTGGGCTTTAACCTGCTTGGTAAATTCTTCTTTACTTTTTAATGCGCTCAGAGAGTGTGCATAAGTCTCTGCCAAAAATTCAACATTTCCGGTTTCTGCCAGCCGTTTAAAGCTTTCCATGACATCAGGAGCATAAGCTTCAAACTGGTCCAGTGCTGTGCCTGAAATAGAGAAACTAACCTTAAATGCACTGCCGTACTCTTTGATCAAATCCAGCAACAATGAATTCATGGGGAGGTAGTTCTTTTCAGCAACTTTCCGCACAATAGCTTCATTGTTATAGGTATCAAAATAATTATGTTTTTCGCCAATGTCAAAAAAACGGTATGTTCTCAACCGTTGTGGCTGGTGTACCTGAAAATAGAAACAAATAGATCTCATTATTTTGAATTTTGAAGGGTTAACTATTTAGTAAACGTTGATAAACTTCCTTTATCTTTAGAGCTGAATCTTCCCATTTCAGGTTTTCCACTTCCTGCTTTCCGAATTTGATAAACATTTTGGAAAGTCCTTCGTAATTGCACAAACCGTAAATGGAATCGGCAATAGCATCGATGTCCCAGAAATCTACTTTCAAAGTATGGTTCAGCACTTCGGCCACGCCACTTTGTTTTGAAATGATAACCGGAACATGGGAACGCATGGCTTCCAGCGGAACAATCCCGAAAGGTTCAGAAACCGAAGGCATGACAAAAACATCGCTTAACGAGAAAATCCTTTGAACGTCGTTTTCTCCAAGAAATCCTGTAAAATGGAATTTGTCTGAAATCCGCAGCTGGGCAACCCGTTTGATCATCCTGATCAGCATATCTCCAGATCCAGCCATAGCAAAACGTACGTTCGGTGTTTTCTGCAAAACCTTGTAAGCTGCTTCAATAAAATATTCCGGTCCTTTTTGCAAGGTGATCCTACCAAGAAAAGTTACCAGTTTTTCTTTGTAGTTCTTGGTAAAATTGCCCGGATTCGGATGAGAACTTTGATCAACGGCATTGTGAATGGTAACCACCTTGGCTGGGTCAATTCCGTATCTTTCAATAATGATATTTCTCGTCAGATTGCTCACAGTGATAACCTGGTCAGCAGCTTCCATGCCTTGTTTTTCAATGTCATAAACCTGCTGGTTGACATTTCCTCCTGTCCGGTCAAATTCGGTAGCATGCATGTGCACCACCAGCTTTTTCCCGGATGATTGTTTAGCAGCGATGCCGGCAGGATAAGTAAGCCAGTCGTGGGCATGAATAATGTCGAAATCTTCCTTCAGTGCCAACGCCGATGCGATAAGTGCATACCGTGCCACTTCTTCCATCAGGTTATCGGAATATTTTCCTGAAAATTCATATCGCTTGGAAAAAATATTGCTTGTGAAATCTTCACCTGTTTTAAGGTTTTCCTCTATCGTTTTGGAAAATATCTCAGGGCTCACATAAGGAATGATGTTGGAACCCACTTCAAGATATTTGATATGTTGCCAATACTCTTTGTATTCTTCATCTGTCAGGTCAAATAAAATATCACTGGCGTTTTTTAATTTTACAGCGCCCTGATCCTCATCGCCATAAGCTTTCGGTACAACGAATATAATTTCCGTTCCATGTTTGGAAAGACCTTTGGTAATTCCAAAACAAGCAGTTCCAAGGCCACCTGTAATATGGGGCGGAAATTCCCATCCGAACATCAGTACTCTCATTGTTTTTTACGGGTTATAGTTTTCGAATTATATTGAAGCATTTTTTTGCTCTTGATTAGTATTTCTTTTGTAATAAATGATTTATTCTTAAAAGTTCGGCCACACTCCATGCTTGTGAAATAGCACCACGGGCTTCAAAAGGAGGATCCCCGTCATAAATCTCATTAACTGTTCCAACACCTCCTTCTTTCATCGCCTTTTCAAATCCATGATAAAGGCTGCTGATAAACTCCTTTCCATTTTCTTTGTATAGGTTTAGCCATCCGTCGGCAAACATACCCAACAACCAGGGCCATGCTGTTCCTTGGTGATAAGCCAGATCCCGCTGAATCTGATTTCCCACACATTTACCTTTGTATTCCACCGATCGGGGCGATAAAGAGCGCAATCCACGTGGTGTAAGCAAATGGCTCTTTGCAGTTTCTAATATGCTGCGTTTCATCTCATTGGTCAGGGGAGAATGGGCGAGTCCTGCTGCAATGACCATATTGGGCCGAATGCTGAAATTTTTTGTTTCAAAGGTTGCATAATCAGCAAGATACCCTTTAGATTGATCCCAGAAAGTTTCCACAAAGGATTTTCGGATCTTTTCAGGCCATTTCCCCCAGATTTTGACAAAAGTATGATCTCCTGCTTCTTCAGCCAACTCAATACTGAACAGAATGGCATTGTACCATAAAGCATTGACCTCAACGGCAAACCCTGTACGTGGTGTCACCGGTTTCCCGTTAACAACGGCATCCATCCAGGTAACCGGAATCCCGGTCTCGCCAGTCCACATTAAACCGTTCTCCCGCATCTTGATTTGATGATCGGTACCGTTTTTATAGTGGTTAAGGATATTCTTAATATTTTTTCCGTAAAGTTCCCAAAGTTCTTCTGAAGAGTCGGTCATCAGTTTATATTGTTGAAGAGCCCAGAAAAACCAAAGCGATGTATCTGCTGAATTGTAACTGGCATTTTTTCCGTGTCCCAGATTGGGAAAGAGCCCGTGTTTTAATTCTGAAAGCATGGTTTTAACAACCGCATGGAAAACTTTTTTATCACCACTTGAAAGTGCCAGTCCGGGAAGGGAAACAAAAGTGTCTCTGCCCCAGCGTCCGAACCAGGGAAATCCTGCGATGATCTCTGTCGATTTTTTATTGTGTACAAAAAATTCTTCAGCAGCATTTTGTAGGCAATGCTCAAAGTTGTTTCGTGTGATTCTTTTCCCGACTTCTCCTTCAAACTGACGTAGAAAACCTGCTGGATTTTTTTCTTCCAAACCGGCCGAAATAATAACGCTGGAACCTGGCTGTAAATCAATTTCAAAAAATCCCGGAACATAAAGATCTTCCAGATAATCATAACCTCTTTCTTTTTCTTTAACATATTCCACATTGTAGTACCAATCAGGGACATGGGTATACTCAACCTTTTTGGAGAATTGCATATAAACCCGTGAATACCCTTGGTACATCTGCCAGCTGGCACCATTTTTTGCTGCTTTAAACTGTGGATTAACAAAAGTATTTGCTTTGGATAAGGAGTGAACACTGCGAAAAGCCAAAAAAGGACGTATTACCAATTTGACTTTGGTTTGGCTTTCTTTCAAGGTATACTTAATAAATAACCGATCTTCCTTTTTTGCAAAAATCAATTCTTTGATCAGCTGAATATTTCCAAGCTGAAATAATAATCTGGGATTTTTATCCATATCATAACCCATCAGATACTTATGCCCCTTGGGTTCGATAACTCCGCCCTTATATACCCTTGAACTCAAATGAAATTCGTAATCATTGGCAATAAGGTTTTCGTCCAGATTTGAAAGCAAAACATGATTGTTGTCGTTAATAAGGGGCTGAGGTACTACCAGCAGGCCATGATAGCTGCGGGTATTGCAATTGATGATGGTGGAGCTGGTATAACTTCCTGCCCTGTTTGTCCTGAGCTTCTCCCTATCCAGGGAATAATTCAAATTGATGAGTTGAGATTTGTCAAATTGTATGTAGCCCATGTTGATTTTTTTAGTGAACTTTTCAAATTTTACATGAAACAAAAGTAGGCAAATATTATTGGTTGTTATACATTTAAGAGTTGTTTTACTATTAAAAATATAAAAGAGATTGAGCATTTTTAAAGCAAACGTTTGAGCTTTTAAATTCGGCTCACTTCAAACGTTTGAGCTGATGCAATGCAATTTAGTCTTTTTTTTATGAATAATATCCTATTTTCACGCGATATTTTGTAGTAGTAGTTTTCCAGTAAAAATGACCTAAATTTTAATAGTTAGCCTGCCGCGTGGAAATTATTTTTATATTTGGAAAATATTCTCATAATGGGAAATAAAATATTTGGACCAAATTTCGTAAATTATTTATAAACAGTAAAATAAGATCATAACCCTTTTTTGGTACGACTTTTGTTTTTGTTGTTCATCAAGTTTGTAAGATCAAGAATTTTTATTTTCTATAGATTTTGGAACCTGAAACATTAAATGAAACCAAAATTTTAAAATGAGTGAGCATGATGCGAATTAAATTACAATTTTTTCTTGTTTCCTTCGGTCTTATGCTGATGACAGCATTTGTTTTCCAGTCCTGCCAGAAAACCCCGGCTGGCCCTTCTTCCAGTAATCAAAATACAATGAAGGATTTAACTATCCCGGATGGGTTTAAGTTTAAAACTACTGTGGAAAAGAATATCACGATCAAAATGCCTTTTACAATGGATTTTTCTCTTCAGAAAAGTCGTTTCAATATATACACAGCCGCTCTTGTCAGTGGGGGAAAGTTGATTACATCAGGAAGTTTTGACTCGCAAGGCCAGTTCAGTGGAACGATTCGTATTCCTGCTGCTCTTGATTCAGTTTATGTACAGACCGTTGCCGGCGACCAAATGGTAGCAATGAATTCAATAGGCGGAGCTAAAGCAAGCGGTGTGACTGTGGACCTGGGTATAAATTATGGAAACACACCACCGGATACGATTCCCCCCACCGATACAACAACAAAGGCTGCGTTGGCATTGCCGGTAATTCCTATGGTAAATGGCGTTTATCACGCCATGGTTTCTGATAACCTGATCGGAAACGGAGATTTTGAAACTAACAATTTTGGCCATATCTCTTACTGGAGGTTTCCACATCCTGTTGATGGGAAATGGTATCTTACTACCGGTTATTCTGGTGGTGCAATGCAGTGGATTCAAGACGGCAATAATCATATATTGAGTACACCCCATCATTATTATTATTACGGTGGTGCATCTCAGTGTATTTCAGCAAAACAGGGCGATTTAATTACTTTTAAGTGTGATGTAAAAGGAGTTGGCGATAGAAATAGGCTCTATGCGTGGCTTTATCTTATTCCGGTAAATGCCAATAACCATCCTTTGGCTTATTATAATGTTGGTGATTACCGGCCATCTGGGAAGTGGCACACGCTAACTGTTGCAGCAAATATGCCGCGGGGTACAGTAAAAGTAAATATCCTGATCTGGTCCTGGGCCTTAAATAGTAACAGTTCTATTTATTTTGACAATGCATACGTTACGGGCCCAGTCAAAGACAGCGATGGCGACGGCGTAAATGATAAGCTTGATGACTACCCCAACGACCCGACACGTGCTTTCAACGTGTATTATCCCAATCAAACCGACTGGGGAACATTGGCCTTTGAAGACCTTTGGCCAGGTATGGGTGACTATGATTTTAATGATCTAGTATTGGATTATCATTTCAAATCGGTGTTAAATGCTTCCAATAAACTGGTTGAATTTTATACAAGTTATTCAGTTCGTGCTGTAGGTGCCAGTCTGAAAAACGGTTTTGGATTTATGCTCGGAGGCGATCCTTCCAATGTAGCTTCAGTTTCCGGAACCCATTATTCAGAAAATTATATCCACAACAATGCCAATGGAACAGAGCAAGGACAATCCAACACAGTGGTTGTATTATTTGACAACGCTTTTAGCATGATCGGAAATTCAGGTTCAGCTTTTATTAACACCAAAGAAAATGTTCCTTATGTTTCTCCTGACACCAATACTTTGCATGTGGTTTATCAGAATCCTGTAGATGTCCAGGTTACAGGAACTGCACCTTACAATCCCTTCCTGATTGTTAATCAGAATAGAGGCAAAGAAGTGCACCTGGCTGGACAGAAGCCTACTGATTTGGCTAATTCCAGCTACTTTGGTACAATGGCCGACAATACAGATCCTGCTACCGGAAAATATTACCAGTCTGCTTCAAACCTTCCCTGGGCGTTGGACGTTCCTGTTTCATTTGCATATCCTATTGAGACAGTGGACATTCTGAATGTTTACAATCATTTTACTGATTGGGCACAGAGCGGCGGTGCTCAATATCCTGATTGGTACATGGACAAACCGGGTTACCGGGTAAGTGCAAATATTTACACACCTCCTGCAAATTAGCAGATACGATAAAATAGAAAAAAGGAGACCTTAAGGTCTCCTTTTTTATTGTTAAATGTAAATAGAAAGCTCTTTACTTAATGGGATGATCTTCGTGGAATTTCTTAAGACGGACTTTCATGTCCGGAAATTGATCATGCCTTACCAGCGAAGTGCAAGCCCGGATTCCTTCTTTTCTTTCACTACCCGTAATTAATAACGAAATAGCGCTTACTCCATAATACAACATTTCCCTGAGAAGGACATCAGCATCCATACCGGGATAAGAGAAAGTGAAATAAAATCCATCTGCGATGGGTTGGTCCAAATCCATATCATAAACGATCTGAAAGCCGTTGCTTGTGAAAATTTCTTTCATTTCATGGGCCTTAATCCCGTAATCTTTCACGTAATCCAGAAAATTAAACGTTCCATCATTGACAGCTTTATATATGGCTGCCAGTGCATATTGTGCCGAATGGGAGACTCCTGAGCTGAGTGGATAAAGGGTTTCAAAGATTAATGAATAACCCAGCTTGTCTGTAGAATAATACCGCAAAAGATCCGGGAGACTGATGTCAAACAATGTCTCGGAAACCACCATCATTCCAATTCGCTCTCCGGCATAGCTAAAAATCTTAGAGCTGGAAACAAATAAAATGTAATTATTTGAATATCTTGCTACTGTAGGTTGATAGGGGGGGGCTCCGGGTTTGGAATAGTCTTTTCTGAAGTCCATTCCAAAATAGGCCAGATCTTCCAGAATGGCTACATTATATTTATTGGACAATTCACCGATGATCTTGAGCTCATCTTCTGTAAGACAAATCCAGGAAGGATTGTTTGGATTGGAATACAAAACCGAATGAAACCTTCCTGTACTAAAATAAGATTCCAGTTTTTCGCGTAATTTTTCGCCACGATAATTATAAACATCAAAGCTTTCGTAACGAAGGTTCAACGCGGTATGCTGCATTTTATGCACTGGAAATCCCGGGTCGATGAACAAGGTGGAATCTTGATTGCGGTTTGTCCTGCTCATGCACAAAATGGAAGCAAAACTTCCCTGCATGGAACCTACAGTGGGGATACAAACATCAGGTTTTACGTCGATATTCATAAAAAGCTTCAGGAACCGGGCAAATTCGGTTTTTAATTCCTGGTGACCCCAAATATTGGGATAAATGGCTGCCACACCTTTCTTTAATGCTTCAATCTGAGCATCAATACCAATTTGAACCGGAGGGATTCCCGGAACCCCCATTTCCATTCTGATAAATTGTTCACCGGTACCGGCTTCAATTTCATCAATCAGTTTTTTAATTTCGCGGATGGATGCTTTTCCAATGGAACGCAAGCCACTTTCCTTAATTTTCTGATCTACAATTTCATAATTTATAGGGGTGTTTCTCATAACGGAAATGCTTTAAGAATTAGATAAGAAAATGTCCATTTTTCTATTACAAAATTATCAAAAATACCTTTACAGCCCTGCTGCTTATTCGAGTCGAATGCGTGCATCCACGGTAATTACCTGACTTTGTGTTGCAAGCAGCGGATTCAGATCCATTTCAACAATTTCAGGTGCTACAAGTGCCAGTTCCGACAAACGCTGAATGATCTCAATAAACGAATTTTCATCAAGTCCTTCTTTGCCGCGAATGCCTTTGATGATCTTATAGCTTTTTAACTGTTTTAGCTCTGAAACCACTTCTTCACGGCTTAGCGGTGCCAGGGTTGTACGCACGTCTTTCAAAACTTCTATAAAGATCCCACCCAGCCCGAAAAGGATCATGTGGCCAAAGTTTCCTTCCTTTTTAATCCCGGCAAACATTTCCGTACCCTGCAACATGGGTTGGATCAAGATGCCTTTGGAATCTTTTATTTCCATCATCCGTTTCATTTCTTCAACAAGATGATCATTATCTCTGATGTTTAATGAAACGCCACCTACATCCGATTTGTGGATGGGGCCTACGACTTTCATCACCAACGGGAACCCTGTTTTTTTCGCCAGGGTTGTGATTCCTGAAAGGTCATTGGTAGTAAATTCTTTGGCTCTGAATATTCCCGATGCATCCAGCAAAGCTGATACATTCCCGGGGGAAATATATCCCGATTCGTTTGAATCGATAATTTTTCGGATGCTTTCTTTGTCCATCTCAGGCAGCGCAGGTTTTTCAGAAGCAGGAGCAGGTGTGTTATAAATCCGTCCCAAGGCTTCACCCAGCGACACTTCATCGGGGAAGTAAACGCGGCCTTTTTCAGCAAATGCCTGTGTTTCCTCTTTGGCGGTCATCACTGAAGGTAATACAGGGAATATTGGCTTTTTACTGGTTTTCATTTTTTCATTCAGCAAATCATAAACGTCAAATATCTTAAACAATCCCGGTGTTCCGAAGATCACTACCATAGCATCTATTTCAGAGAATTTATCATTAACGGTATCAATAATAATTCCCAGCTGCCCGGCTGTTCCGGTAGCCAGAAAATCGATGGGATTGGCAATCGAAGAACCCGGAAACAGTTTTTCTTTCAACTCGTCGGCATCTTTTCCCAAAAGTGCCGGAACCGAAAGGCCACCCTGTGCGAGTTTGTCGGTCAGCATCACTGCCGGTCCACCGGCGTGGGTTATGATGGCAATATTCTTTCCCTGAAAAGACGGGTACATGAATGCCGATGCCACGCTGATCAAGTCTTCGCGGCCGAAGCAACGCACGATACCCGCTTTTTTGAAAAGAGCATCCACAGCTGCATCTGAACTTGCCAGTGCCCCCGTATGAGAAGAAGCGGCACGGCTTCCTGCTTCAGAAGCTCCGGCTTTAACGGCTGCGATCCGGCATCCTTTCTGGATCAGTGAAGAAGCGTGTTTCAGTAAAAGTTGCGGTTTGTCAATTTTTTCAAGGTATAAGAGCTTGACTTTTGAATCCTTCGCGGGATCAAAATTTTCATCCATGTATTGTAAAATCTCTTCCACACCCATTTGAGCAGAATTCCCAACTGAATAGACAGTGTTGAAAGAAAGTCCGTTGGGGATTCCTGCTTCCATGATAAAGCAGGCAGTGGCGCCCGAACCGCTGATAAAATCGCAGCCTTTTTGTGTGAGTGTCGGAACCGGGAGGGTAAAAACTCCCTGATAATGAGGTGTGAGCACGCCGATACAATTCGGCCCGATCAGAGAACCATTGACCTTGTTGACGGATTCAACCATTCTGTCTTCCAGTATTTTCCCTTCAGCGCTTTCTTCACTGAAACCAGCTGATAGAACAATAAATGCCCGTGTATTTTTATTTTGCGCCAGAAACTCAACAACATCGGGAGTATATTTTGCTGCGATGGCAATGATGGCCATGTCGGTTTCAGGCAGATCATTTTGATCGCGATAACTTTTAAGTCCCTGAACGCTGTCTTCTTTGGGATTTAAAACATAGATATTTCCCTGAAAGTTACCATCAATCAGGTTTTTAAGAACTTTTCCCCCTGGCTTTTGGATTTCGTTGGAGCCTCCAACAACGACAATATTCCGGGGGCTTATTAACTGTTTTGTAATCATACGGAACATTTGGTTTTGCTCCGCAAAGTTAGGAAATAATAAAGGGTGCCTTTTGAGCTATTGAAATTTAGAATTAGTTTACTCAAACGATTGAGATAGGAAAAAGAGAGTTATGCTGGCTTTATGGAAAATCTCAAAATTTATTAGTGAAACTCTATTTTGAAAATCCGCGATAAGCGGAGCATTCGAAATAGTTAGTTGAACTAATCCCGCTTTTTCAGCGGGATATAGGTTAAT
>VAPK010254007.1_pt1 | contig 17077 bp, 13 predicted proteins | sample 3395031 | NCBI WGS metagenome assembly VAPK01 (sample SAMN08290443, study PRJNA428436) | hydrothermal vent metagenome | isolation source: Deep-sea hydrothermal vent chimney 1 | place: Pacific Ocean: Juan De Fuca Ridge
ATGGCACCTTCCGGACAGGCTCCATAGCATCCATCACACTCAAAACAGTTGCCGCAGGAATAACATCTGCTGGCTTCGTAAGTGGCTTCTTCCTGAGTAAGACCGCCCAATACTTCTTCAAAAGTTTTATTTCTCTCTTCAGCCGGCATTGCTGGTTGTTCCGACTGGTCGGCATCGGTGTTATACCAAAGATTTAATTCTTCGTGCTCGACAACATGCCCTTTTACGGACTGCTGGTATTGGGTGCCTCGTAAATAAGCATCAATATTGCGTGCAGCTTTTTTCCCATGACCAGTGGCTATTGTCACGGTTCGAGCACTAGGCACCATATCGCCACCAGCAAAGACACCTTCCGCTGCTGTCATCATTTGCTCATTGACGGCAACCACACCATCGCTTTGCACTTCAATTTCCGGAAAGGTTATCAATAGATCGGAATCGATATTTTGGCCTAAAGCCAGAATGACGGTATCGGCTTCCAATATTTCGATTTCGCCGGTAGGTTGGGGTCTCCCTTTCTCATCCAGCTTCATCGCTTCGATTTTAACGCTCTTGTCTTCTATGCCTACAATAGTCTGCAACCAATGAAACTCAACACCTTCTTCCATCGCTTCAGCTGCTTCAAAATCATGAGCAGGCATACTTTTCCGATCACGTCGGTAGATCACCATAGTTTCGGCTCCCAGACGCTTGGCAGTTCGGGCGGCATCCATTGCGGTATTACCACCACCATATATTGCGACACGTTTACCCAGTTTGGGTATGGTTTCCAAGCCGACCGAACGTAGGAAGGTCACTGCATCCTGGGTATCGCTTTCACTACTTAACGGGATTTCTACCGAACGACCAATATGGGCACCGACAGCTACAAAAACGGCATCGAAATTCCCTGCTTCTTTATCCGCTTTAAGATTTTCAACTTTATGATTAAGCGTGATTTTTACGCCCATATCTTCAATACGCTTGACTTCAGCGGCCAGAATATCACGTGGTAGCCGATAAGATGGAATACCGAAATGCATCATGCCTCCAGCAATCGGCCCGGCATCACGTATTTCCACTTCGTGTCCCAGTCGAGCCAAGTGATAGGCTGCGGAAAGGCCACTCGGTCCTGCGCCGACAATCAACACACGTTTGTTTGATTTTTCACCGACAATCTTGGGAGTCCACCCCTTTTCAAAGGCCAAGTCTCCCAGAAACCGCTCAACCGCATGTATGCTCACAGCGCCGTCAACATTAACTCGATTACAGGAAGTCTCGCAAGGGTGGTAACAAACCCGGCCATGCACAGCCGGCATCGGATTGTCTTCCAGTAATCTATTCCAGGCATCTTCATAACGCTCAGCCTGCGCTAAATCAAGCCAGCTTTGTATGTTTTCGCCTGCCGGACAGGCATGATTGCAGGGCGGCAGATAATCTTCGAATAAAGGAATACGCCGCTGTAGCGGCCCGGTGCCGGTACTCAAACTGAGATCCGGTGGATTGGTCATGTCTTTGTATTTCATACTGTTTTTAACTCTCAGATATGGGTAATATTTTTATTACTGTTGATTAATTTCGGAGATACTAAATTAATCCATGCAAAATATAATAGAATTCTAATAATGCTCCAGTAGCCGCCAAATTTCAAGTAAGAAAAAAAACCCAACAAAAGTATAGATAAGTGTATAATCCGTTAGGTATATTCTTAGTTATGTATTGCATGGTATCCAGAATTTTCAGTAGTCCTGTTTGTTTCTATCCTGTATATTTCCGTAAGAGTATTTACATTGAAGTTTTAATTTATTGATATATAGAGGTTTTTTACATGGTTACAGGAACAGTTAAATGGTTTAATGAATCCAAAGGTTTTGGCTTTATTTCTCCTGATGATGGCAGCGCAGACGTGTTTGTTCATTTTTCTGCAATAAAAAGTGAAGGTTTTCGTTCGTTAGCTGAAGGACAAAAAGTAAGCTATGAATTGGAAAACGGCCCGAAAGGTCCACAAGCAAGTCAAGTAACAGCTGTTTAATATTAAACAGTAGGTTTTTTCTAACAGAGCCTCGTAACAAATACGAGGCTCAGTTCGTTTTAGTTCGACTGGTGTAATTTCTTACGCCACTTAACAAGAGATATTTTTTTGAAAAAGATTTTCGTTGGGAATCTACCCGAAAATGCGACAGAGAATTCAGTCACTGAATTATTTTCTGAATTTGGTACTGTACGCTCTATACAACTAATCCAGGACATTTTTTCTGGTAAATGCAAAGGTTTTGGCTTTATCGAAATGGAAGGCCATGATGCGCGAGCAGCTATCGCCGGATGTGATGGAAAGATGTTCGAAGGTAAGCCGCTTAAAGTAAAGTTTGAAGATGACCGCGCGAAGGGCAAGGGTAAACGGCGAAGATAATCAGTACATACAGTTCTGGCAAACACATTAGACATTTAACACGCGCCCAATAAACAGTCCTTAGAACGAATAAAGACAAATAATTTTTGCCCTCATCAGTCTATTCACATTCTACAACTTAGAAAGTGTTGCCCTGTCATTTTGTTGTTTTCTGAATTTAGCGAAAGCCCTATTCTCTCTATATTCGATAAGCCTGTTAATATGGTAAAACAATTTAAAAGTCATTAAGGGAAGTTTTATCTGTACGTTATCAGTATCACCCGCTAACACAGAGATAACAGCAGATTTTAATTTTTGTTTGACTGGATGTTGACTAGCTTCGTCTGAAGACATAAATAATTTGTGAAAAGCTGGGCTGTTAAAACGATAAATAAACCAGCAGAATGCTTTTACTTCCTGTTTTATTGTATTTTCAAACTGAGCTTTGAGTTTTTTACTGTACTGTGGGTTATCAAGCAACTGATCCACCAGATCAGCACCACGAGTCGCACTTTGCATTGCTAAATAAACACCGCTAGAAAAAACCGGGTCAACAAATGCGTAAGCATCCCCGATAAGTAAAAAACCGTCTCCTGACATAATAGTAGAGTGATAAGAGTAATTTCCAGTTGCCTGTGCATTTCCTTCTAAGCGGGCATTTTTCATGCGTTTGCTTATTGCCGGTACGAGTAGCAAGGTTTGTTGGAAAAATTCATTTAAAGAGGTATCACGTGATCTTAAGTAGTCTGGCCAGCAAACACAACCGACACTCATCATGCCGTCTTTTAGCGGGATCATCCATACCCAGCCGTGTTGAAACCAATAGATACTGATATTACCCTCATCGTTACCGCTTCTGCGTTCGACATCATGAAAATGGCCAAAGATAGCCGCCATTGGGTGTTGAGAATTTTTTTTCTTACTGTTTAATTGTCGCGCTAAAACGGTATCACGACCAGAGGCATCAACGAGATAATTCCCCGTAAATTTATGCTCGTTACCCTGTTCATCGCGCGCTTGAATTTTTTTTAATGAAGTATGTAACTCAGCATCTATGACCGTCATACCTTCAAGTGCTGTGACTCCTTTTTGTTGACAATTTTTAAACAAAATTTCATCGAATTCGGAGCGTCTGACTTCATAGGCAAAAGGAAAGTTTTTTTTAGCGGCTTTGGCAAAATAAAAAACATCCTGGGTAGGAACAGTTACCTGGGAGTTGAATTCTGCCGCATATTTTTTAATACCGATCTCATCAACCTGATCAAGTACGCCTAATTTTTCCAAGATAGGCAAATTCATTGGTAATAAAGATTCGCCGATATGGAAACGTGGATGATGAGCCTTTTCCAAGAGACAAACGTTGCGCCCTTTTTGCGCGAGTAAACTGGCAATGGTCGTGCCTGCAGGGCCACCACCAATAACCAAAACATCGTAGTGATTTTGATTTATATCTGTCATTACTATGCAATTAACCCTCGAAGCTTTACTTCGAACCATAAGAAACTGAAAAATACAAAGAACATCAAAATATTAACATGCAATTTAATCAATTAGATCTATCTCCCCCCATACTTAAAGCTGTTACTGAGCAAGGTTATGACACACCAACTCCTGTACAGGAACAGGCTATCCCATTAATTTTACAGGGTAGAGATATGCTTGCAGGCGCACAAACTGGAACCGGTAAAACCGCAGGATTTGCTTTACCGTTATTACAACTATTGTACGACCAACCATTACCTAAAAAACCTCACCCCGTCAGAGCATTGATTCTGACGCCGACGCGCGAATTAGCAAAGCAGGTGTATGAAAGCTTTAGAACGTACGGCAAGCACTTACCATTACATTCTGAAGTGGTTTTCGGCGGAGTTAGTATTAATACGCAAATCAAACGTCTCCAGCAAGGCCCAGACATACTTGTCGCAACACCAGGGCGATTGCTGGATTTACTATATCAGAAAAAAGTCAACTTATCACAGGTACAATTTTTTGTTCTGGATGAAGCTGATCGCATGCTGGATATGGGGTTTATTAACGATATTAAGAAAGTCATTAAGGTGTTACCCGAACAACGGCAAAACCTACTGTTTTCTGCAACTTATTCTAAAGAAATAAGAACATTAGCTGCTCAACTTTTAAATAATCCGGTAGAAGTTGCTGTCGCCAGAGAAAATGCAGCGGCTGAATTAGTGTCGCAAAGCGTTTATGCTATCAAAAGAGAAAATAAACGCGAGTTAATTTCCTGGTTGATTGGAGATGGAAATTGGCAACAGATTTTAGTGTTTGTTAGAACCAAACACGGAGCTGACCGCTTGTGCAGGCAATTAATCAAGGATGGTATTCGTTGTGCTGCATTACATGGAAATAAAAGCCAAGGGGCTAGAACTAAGGCGCTGGAAGGTTTTAAAGCAGGCAAGGTAACTGCTTTGATTGCCACCGATATAGCTGCACGTGGGATTGATATAGACCAGCTACCTCATGTTGTTAATTATGACCTCCCTGCGGTAGCAGAAGACTACATTCATCGCATAGGCCGTACCGGCAGAGCTGGCTCAGAAGGTGAAGCCATATCTTTAGTCGCTCCCGAAGAGGCCCATTTATTAGCTGCTATAGAAAAATTATTAAAAAAACAAATCCCTAGAGTTGCTAACACAGGCTTTGAAGAGGTTTCACTTAAAGTGGAAAAGAAAACCAAATCAAAACCAAATCAAAACCGGAAAACCAATACCAATCACAGAGGACATAAATCTAAACCTGCTTCCGACAAACGTAGCCTCAGAAGTAATAAGCGATAACTACCCTAACATAGGGAGGGAACTGAAGAGTATAATATAGCCTTAGTTAACCCCTATTAAATGTGAAATGTGGATCCGACTATGAACACTATTTCGTCGAGAGATTTTCTTCTTATTATATTTAAGAGAAAAACCTGTATTCTTCTCTTTTTTATTACGACAATTTTCCTTGGCATGATTGCCTCCTTGATTATCAAGCCTGTTTATCAGGCTGATGCCAAAATTATGGTCAAAATAGGTAGAGAAAATATCTATAACCCTGAAGGAAGCGGGGCAAGTCCTTTATTTACTCCAAACAAGGAGGAGCAAATAAATTCAGAAATAGAGATTTTGAAAAGCCAATCATTACTTGATAGTGTAATTATGTCTTTAGGTGTACCGACTATTTATAACGATCTAAACATTACAGATGCTTCACTTTGGCACACATTCTTTCCAGATACTTTGAACACCGGTACTGCAAAATCATTTTCTAGGGCACAATTAAGATTGCAAAATAACATTCACGTCGAAAGAGTCCCTAAATCTGATGTCATCCATGTAAGCTTTAAGCATACTAATTCGCAGATAGCAGCAGATGTCGTTAATACCTGGATTGATTTATTTTTCGATGCTCATCTTAATATTCACGAGAATTCGCAATCTTACGAATTTTATCGGAAACAGTCAGTGCTCCTAAGAAACAGGCTGGAAAGAGGAGAAGCAAAGCAAACTTTTTTTATGAACCAACATGATATTACTGACCCTGAGGAAGAACGTAGACTCTTGATGAAGCAATCAGCAAATCTTAAAATTGACTTGAACAAAACGTTGAGTCGAGAAGCTGAAATAGAAAGCCGTATTGATGAAACTCATAATCAACTTGATAAAGCACAGGCAAGCCTTGCCCTTAATGAAAAAATTAATCATAGTCCTAAAAGAATTAATACCTTGCGTACACAATTAACTCAATTAAAACAGCAAGAGAAAAAACTTTTAGAGGTGAGTAATGAGCAAAGTTTCCTAGTTCTAGATGTACGTGATCGAATTAGAATTATACATTCAAAATTAAAGGAACAAGATAATCTACGTCATGCTATTCCGTATCCCGGAGTAGTAGTTGTTTACCAGAAACTGTTTGAAAAACTGTCCCATAATGAGATTGAAATAAAAGCCTTAAAAGCCTCAAAAGAGACCATACTTTTGAAACTAACTAATTATCAGGCAAAGATAAAACGGATCAGTAAAATTGAAACAGAATTTAACAATCTCAAGCAGAAAGTGGCAATTGACCGAAAAAATTATCACCGTTATTTATCAAAATTAGAAGGGTCCCGCATGACCAGTGCAATGAACAAAGAAAGAATCAGTAATGTTAGATTGATTAATCCGGCTCAACCTCCGCTCGTTCCCATAAGCCCAAAAATTTTATTAAACATCATACTCTCAATACTTATTGGAGCACTAGGAGGACTGGGATTGGCTTTCTTTTTAGAATACCTGGATGATAGTATGGAGAGTGAGGAAGATGTGGAAAACCTCCTCAATTTACCCCTTTTGGCATCGATACCAGTGCACAAGAAAGGAATAGATAGCACTTTTTTAACTTCGTAAAATAAATTCAATAACTTATACCTTTCTTGTGGGTTTTTGTCGTACACAAAGTTGATTTTTATAGGGCTTGTAATGGGTAATGAATACAATACTGATCAGACATTACCTTTAATATAAACATTTGTATATAAACTCAGGAATATGGCGTTTTTTCTTATTGAGGACTGCACCAAGTATTCTCCCGCCAGCTGCTTCCAGTTGTTTTTTTGCCCTCACGGCAACTTGCTGGCGAGTTTTTCCTGCTTCTATTACTAAAATGATGCCATCGACTTTTGAACATAGCTCGTGAATATCTGGTGAGTCATGAGTTGTAGGACCATCCAAAATGATGTAGTCGAATTTTTCATACATTAACCCAAACCAAGGAGATTGAAAAATGCTCTCAGGACCAGGCAGCTGTTCATTATAAGGAAGTACATAGAGGTTGCTCGGTTCAATCTTACACAAATTAAGCTTTACACCTTTGTGTGCAAGGCCCAGCGAACTATTAAGAGGGTTGATTTTAAATAATTTGCTTAAGCTCGGCCGGCTATAGTTGGCATCTATTAATAAAACACCATATTTAGCATCTTTGGCTAGTATCCGAGCAAAATTAGTAGCTGTCGTGGTTGTCCCATTTCCTTTTGAGGCCCCAACGAAAAGAATGGTTTTGATTGATGTATCTAGAAAACGGAATGCTAAATTCGCTTTTAAAGTTTTATATTGCTTCTCAACGTTATTAGCTGCAATACGTTCTTGATGTTTTCCTTTTATTGGAGTTAATGCGTGCATATTATTTTCTTAAAATTGTTACCCCAGTTTAAAATTGCTAATCCAAGAATTACAATAATTATTTGAGCATTGTGCTGTTAAAATCTATTGCTGAATTTAGGACTCTATCCTAGAGTTATTTGGCACTTATTTCACCAGCATCAAATACCTTTTTCTTATACCACGCAAAGGTTCGTTGCACACCCTCTTCCAAAGTTATCTTAGACTTATACCCCGTTAATTCAAATAGCTTGCTCATATCAGGACATCTTCGCTCTGGAGAACCAGGCGTGGAAGGTAAAGGAATAATCGTAATATTCTTACCTACAACGTCTTTGATAATAGTTGCCAGATCGCCCATGCTTATTTCTTGATCCTGGTTTCCAAGGTTGATAGTTTCCGATTCACAATTATCCGATTCGGCAATGGCCTTTAATGTATTGACCGCATCCCCTATGTAACAGAATGCTCGTTTGTGATTCACTGAATAGACCTCTAGACTATCACCATCATTTAGAGCATAAGCTTTTTTAAGCAGTTCCGGTACAACATGTGAAAGCCCCATTCGTGGACCATAAACGTTATGAGGTCTAAATATTGTTATTGGCAAACCCGAATGGATGCTAAGTGCTTCACCATAAATCTTCGATAACATATAAGAGGTTCTCGGTTGAGTCAGTTCCCCGATGGTAAGTGGACTCGATTCAGGTGTAGGAATAGGTAGGGTAAAATAGTTTAATGTACCAGCATAAACCTCACTCGTGGAAGCAAATAGAAATCGATTTAAGGATTTTTGTTTTTTTGCGAAACTCAATAAATTAACTAATAGCTTAACGTTATCGTCTAGTACTGCAAACGGACGATTAAGAACATGGGAAACACCGATAATAGCAGCCAAGTGAAAAATGAAATGATATTCATCACCTAGGTCAACGAGGGCGTTTTCTTCGAGTAAATCACGATCATAAAAATTAACATTTGTAGCGTCTTTCAATACTTCCAATTCAGCATCCATTACTCCCCTAGCAAAATTATCTACAAGGTCAATATGATAGTCATCGCTAGATAACAATTTCGCCAAGTGGAGTCCAATAAAACCAGCTCCACCGGTTATTAACACCTTTTTCATAGCCCCTCCCCTCTACCAATAGAATAAACACTCAAGTTCTTAGATCGTAACAAGGCCCGCTTTTCATCCGTAAGCACATTGCTAGAATCCATAATAATAGGTTTTGAATCACCCAACCATTCAATGAAATCCATAGTTAAATACTCAGCATGAGGCAAGGCAATAACGACTGCATCTAACCCAACTGGTGACGGAATATTACTTTCCACTGCAATATCCATTTCAATCCAATTTTCCACCAAGGGATCATGACAAATAACATGAGCACCTTTTTCTTTGACAGATTCAACAAATATTTCCGAAGGTGAAAACCTTGTGTCACTAACATCTTGCCGGTAACTTACGCCGAGCAATAATATTTTCTTTCCTGAAATTTTCCCTTGAAAAATATCAATTAGCTTATCTATTGTCACTAAAGGCATTGCTTTGTTTGTGGCAATGGCAGCAGTAGAAAATGGAAAATCTAACCCCTTAACATTGAATAATTTTTCAGCAGCTATTTTGGCGAACAAAGGATCTTTTGTTAAGCAGTATCCACCCACACCAAAACCAGGCTGGCCTATATTATTATGGGTAGGTCGCATACGGATTGCAGATAGCACAGCAAACAAATCGACACCAACTTTCTCTGCAAATCTTCCCCATTCCTCGATAAACGCAATATTAGTTGCACGATAACTATTTTCGAGCACCTTGGCCGTTTCTGAAGCAGTTGTTGAATGAAGACGCGTCAAGGGAAATTTCTCGGTATTAATAACCTTCGATAAAAATTCTTCACATCTACTTGCTGATGCTTCGTTATAACCTGAATACACACGCCAAAAATTAATAATGGAATCAAGGTAATTTACCCCAGGCATGACACGCTCGTAGGAATGCGCCAATAAAATATCATTAGCTGATAGACCCCGTTCTTTAAAACAGGCCTTCAATTCTGGGGCAACAACTTTTTCACAAACCCCGGGGGGTACAGTTGTTTCAACAACCACTAAACAATCAGGTTTAATATAAAGACCTAGTGTATTTATTGCTTTAGTAAAACCAGAAAGATCGAAATCGTAGTTGCCATTGACCTCAATTACATCAAGGTGCACGTCGACCAAAACAATCGACGCTTGCGAATAAACCTCAGGATCTGACGTGGCAACAAGGTTTCCTCGCTCATAGGCATCATTAAAATACTGTTCCAGCTTGATATCAGTGCTTTCGATGGGTAAATTACCTTGGTTGATCGCATCTATTTTGTGGAGCCCAATTTCTGTAGATAAATCTACACCGATCACATTAAAGAAAGGTTCTTTATTTTCATCAAGCGCATTGGCTACTGCAATAGCCATCGCCGTGCCAACAAATCCCAAACCTTGAATACAGACAATGGGACAATCAGATTTGGGAAATTTCCCCATCACTTCCTGCATAGATAAAGAAAATTCGTTGTCCATTTATTACTCCATTTTGGCTTTGCTATATAAAGTTATGTCTAGTTAGATGCTAATTTAATTTTATCTTGTCTCCGTCTGCCCGGAATAGTTATTTTTTGGGATGAGTATCCAGAGTTTGAAGTTATATTTTTCATGCGCCTGTTTTGAATAACTATATTTTGGGATGGATATTCAGGTTCATTAGCCTCTTCTATCCTGCGCCTGTCTTGTATAGTTATTTTTTCAAATAAGTATTGAGGCTTAAGAAAATCATTAGAACGATCACTCAAAGAACTCTCGCGTAGAGTAGAAAACGGTTCAATATCCGGTAATATAACTAACTTTACATTTTTCAGTTGGCACCAGCCCGTTAACCGAGAAAGACTTTCCTCAGATGGTGAAAAGCTCATCCAGAGTTGTTCAAATTCATATATTTTGTGAAGTGTATCTAAGTCGCGCTCACATCCCAATACTTTATATTTGCTGATATAACGCCCCCTCATTTTTACCCTGTCATCAATGAGTCCCACGAGTTGCGCACCTGGAAATCCTTGTTCCACCAAGTTCGCCATGGTTATGCCGCGATAACCAACACCATAAACAACTATCTTTATTTTATTACCAGAATGAGATGATTGTATGAAGCGCAGTTTTTTTTCACGATGCCAAATTCTGATAATCGATATAATGGATAGTACGATTAATAAGCTAACGGGCGGTAAAACAACTGAAATATCTCTGCGGACAAAACCCAGAATAAAAAAAGCTGTGATCATCCATGCAAGAGAAACCACAAAAATCATTCTAGAAGCATCATTGCCAGAAAAATAACGTGCTGGAGTACGATATACACCTGCGAAAATCATTGCGCTGAAAGTGATGACGGGAAACAGCAACATCCCTGACAAAAGACCTTCTAGATTATGACCTTTTATAGAGAAACCGAAGCGAAGAAGGTTAGTGACTACCCACGAAAATTCCATGGCTAAAATGTCAACTAGGACAATTTTTCCATATAAGGAGATCAAGTTTTGCCAGTTAACTACACCGGCTAAACTCACCCAAATTCCTTGTACAATACATATTAACTCGCTAATGCAATTGGAATTGGAGAAATATTCAATGTCTTTTTTTGCTTTTTTTGGGAAAAGAACATTTCGATAAAATTCATCTACATCCTGATCAGGCGGATATAACTCGGCCTCGTTGCGAAATTCCACTTGGTTTGGTCCAAAAATACCCGGCTTGTAATTTAATAACTCCTTATACTCACCTTCAAAAAGATCTGCATATACTAAAAGTTCTGGCCTGGGACCGACACATGACATTTCCCCTTTCAGTATATTCCACAATTGAGGGAGCTCATCCAGCTTAGTTCTTTCAATAAAACTTCCAACAGCCGTTCTCCGAACATCACTAGCAAGTGTCACGTTTGTACCGAATGTTCCCCAATCTACAGGGAATTTTCGGAACTTATGTACTTGAAATTTTTTCCCCTTAAGTCCTAGGCGGGTCTGGGAGAAAAATACTGACCCAGGTGTCTCTAATCTAATGGCCAAAGCAACCATAAGCATAATGGGAAATGCGAGTATTAACCCCATTAGCGAAAGAACAATATCTATAAATCGTTTAAGCATATTATTTAATGTCTTCAATGCATTTTTTTAACGTCATCACAATTTTTTCCAAATCTTCTTCATGCAAAGCCGGATAGAGAGGCAGTGTGAGAACTCGGTTACAAAATTCTTCTGTAATCGGTAGCCTTATCTCGGAAAATGCTTTTTGATAGAATGTGAAGCGGTGCACAGGAGGATAATGAATGCTACTCTGAATTTCTGCCTCCCGAAGTCCGGCCATTACTTTTTCTCGGTCGCATATAGTAGGAAGTAGAACAGGAAATAGGTGTGCTACCGTATTATGAGTATCGCTAAATGGGGTTGTAAGTTGTGGACAAAAGCGGTTAATCAATTCGCGGTATATGGTAACTAATTCGCGTCGCTTAGCATTCCATTCAGGAAGTTTCGATAGCTGGCAAAGACCAATGGCAGCCCTTAATTCATCAATCCTATAATTGAACCCTAGCATGGTTACGTCATATCCAAAAGCATGACCCTTATGCCGGTCTAATGTACCTGTAGTCATACCGTGACTGCGCATTGCCCTGATTCGGCTGGCTATTTCTGGATCATGGGTTATGACCATTCCACCTTCTGCAGTGGTCATGTTTTTATTACCGAAAAAACTGAATGCAGCTGCATCTGAGAACTGCGCAACCCCACTTAATCCGGGAGCATGAGCCGCATCTTCAATTAGGAATAGCCCATTTTTATCGGTGAACTTTCTCCAGCTACTCATATCAACAGAATAACCACCATAGTGCATGACCAAAACTGCTTTGATTTTTGTTGTTAATTTTTTTTGGGCATCAGCTAATGATATATGAGGGCATTCCAGAGACTCGATATCAATAAATACCGGTGTTGCACCAACATACAAAATAGCGTTAACTGTCGCAACAAATGTTAGAGAGGGTACTAGCACATGATCACCAGAACCAATTCCGAGGGCGGCCAGACTCAAATGTAGCCCTGCGGTGCATGAGCTTACGGCAATAGCTTCATTAACATCATGAAGTTTAGCGAATGCTTTTTCAAAGGTTTGTACTTGTTCGCCTGACGTGATCCAACCTGAATCAATGACTGCATTCAGTGCATTTTTTTCGTCTTCACCAATTAATGGTCGCGCTAACGGTAGCATTTAAATTCCTATAAGGTCAGTTTCGTTTTCCTGGAGCAATTTTTGAGCATTGTTATAATCTTCTGGCCGACCGATATCCATCCAAACTCCAGTATGTTGATAAACATGTATTTGTTCTTTTTTCTGCAGCATGGAGTACATGAGATCATCAAAACCGAAGGGGATTCCCTGCGGTACAAATTGCATAATTTCGGGTTCCATACAATATATCCCCATGCTTACTTTATAATTAAATGAAGGTTTTTCTTGAAATGAGGCAACACAATCGGAATTTTCATTTGTTTGGAGAACACCTAAATCCACTTTCACTTCTTTATTGGTTGTTCCTACAGTTAGCAAACCTCCATGCTGATGATGGAAATCGCAAAATTTATACATATCCAAATCTGTCAGGAGATCGCCGTTTAAGACAAGAAATGTCTCATCAAGCTGTTCTCGAAGTTGGTTTAAAGGCCCTATTGTTCCTAAAGGTTCATGTTCTTCAGAATATTGGATATTGCAATCCCACTGCTTGCCATCGCCACAAAATGCTTTGATCAGGTGTCCCAAGTATCCAGTGGTAACATAGATATCGGTAATATCGCTCCTTCGTAACCATTTCAATAGAATTTCAATAATCGGATACTCGCCGACGGGCATTAGCGGTTTAGGTAACACCAATGTGTAGGGTTTCAATCTTGCGCCTTGACCACCTGCTTGAATAACTGCTTTCATAATTACCTCTTTAGTCTGTGCTTAAATACCAGGTTATATATCTATATAAATCATTGGCTGTCATATTTCTATAATTACAGCTTTTTTATAATGCAGCTTATTTTTACTAAGCTCCCTTCCAGGAGTCTGGGTCAAATTCCTATCTATTTATTTTCAACCTAATTCCAATATTTGGTTCAACCAATCAAACAACTAAATATTGTATGTTTTATCCAAATTAATACGTATCCACTCCATAGTTATTCCCCGTTTACTGAGTAATAATTAACCAAGTCACACCTTTAATTTAGAATTAACTCATTACTTGGTCTAAAGGACGGTGGCCACCATTAACCCAGCTAAACCAGATACTAAACCTGGCTCATCAAATGCTATTTCCTTCCTTAGGATTATCTAACGATTTGAATGTACTTCCTGCCTGAGTTAGCAAAGAAATATTTGCGTCATCAGACTGATTAAATCTATTTTTTTTCCCAAGAATAGTTATGGTCCCAAAAGCGTTAGCATGACGAATCCTACGCTCAAATGCCCTTGTGTTCTGTATATGCTTTCCTGGTTCTGTGGCGTATTTTAATGGGTGAGAAAGGGTTAGTTTGCCAAGCCCTCTCCATCTTATTGAAACCTTAATCGCATTGCGGCGTTTACCTGCAGAATCAAAAACTATAATTGTGGTCTTCAATGACGCGTGCTCTAATTGCCGGTCAAATAAAGCCTCATGCCTTGACAGGTTCGTTTTACCAATGCCACTGAATAATACTTCCCCTTTACAGTCATCAAGTTGAATGACATTCAAAAATACTTCTGATTTCCCCCGACCAGAACGTAGATGGCCTGAAATATTAACTTCAGTGCTTATACATCCCGTAATATCAGTGCTCATGAAGGTCGCCGTTACTAAACTTTCTACATCATTAGAGACGATATCTTTCCTGGTTCTGGCATTTATTGGTGATTGCAATACTGTAACGAGTACTGATGCCAAGAGTAATATAAAATTTTTCTTGCTCATTTTGTTTTCTCCGTACAATTAAATACCCACACCAAAACTCTTTTAAATCTATTGCGCTGTAATTAGTATTCTCGGCTCTAATCCTGAGGTTTCCTTCGAGTGATAACTCGCAGCATCAGCAGATAAAGCTTTAATTCTTATACTATAAATGCCATCGCCAGTGATGATTGAAGACAGATCTAACACAGCTGCAGTACCGGAACTGACAGCACCTAATGAACCGATAAATTGCCCAACACCGGGCGCATTATTCCAGGTCACGGTTTGTTCAGACCAGTTGTTATCTGTGATCAGATAGGCATCTCCCCCTTCATTAGATGGATTTTTAGTTTGTAATGCTAACTTCACATCAGTAATTTGTTTTGTTCCAACACCTGTAATATTAAATTTCAACAAAACTTCATATGTATTTGGGGCATTATCTATCCAAAGATTCGATGATGAACCGTTAGTACTATTTGGGGATGAGTCTTTTATATAGGTATCATTGGATGCAATAATTGATAATTGAACAAGGTTATTTGCAACCGTCACATTAACTGGGACAGATAGACTTGTAGCACCTTCATCATCTGTGGCTAAAGCGGTTAAAACATGAGACCCATCCACAGTGGAAGTAGTATCCCAAGAGATGAAATAAGGTTCAGTTGTGTCTTCGATACCTATGATATTGCCGTCAACCTTAAACTGCACACCAAACACTGTTCCGTCAAGATCAGATGCACTAGCAACGATAGTTAATACTCCTGAAACGCTAGCACCATCACCGGGTTCTATAATACTAACAGTTGGTGGGGCATTATTTCCAGCTTGAAATTCATAGGCTCCACGATCAAAATAAGTAGCCGGTGGTCCATTACCGGTATTGTTTGTATTCGGATCATCAACTCTGGACAGTAAATCTAAATCATTATCTAAAGTACCGCTTGCACTGGCATCGGCTGAATCGATTGCTGGTGATGATGAATTCAAATGGAAATCTCCAGTTTCCTGGCTCACCCATGCTGGGTCACCCTCAATTCCCATTGCTTCTTGAGCAATCGCCGTTTGGAATTCGCTCAATGTTGTGTAACTTACTTTGTCCCAGTTAATCATTACGTCTGTTTGACTCAAATAGAATAAATTATAATTCAGAGTAGCGCCCTGAATAGACGTACTGTCAACCCGAATATTACCCCGGGTTCGTGGGCTATTGATGGCATTGTCAACGGTGATGTTATTGGCTATTGTGGTGCCACTAGATGTGCCTTCAATATTTATTCCTGCAGTTATATTTTTATAGACAGTATTGCTAATAACACGATTGTTCGGTGAGTTTAGTAGGTCGATACCATGGTCACCATTGTTGTAAACGAGATTATTGACAACAATGTTGTTACTCGAACCAGTATAAAGCTGAATACCTGTGTCCTCATTGTCATAGCTTATATTTCCTTCTATAGTATTGTTGGAGCTGTTTCGTAGTTCAATTCCGGGTGCTGCTCTGACGTAAACTCGAGCATTTTTAAAAGTAGTGTTACCGATAATGAGATTGTTTGAGCTACCGTTTGAAAGGTAAACACCGGAATTAGTATTTGATTCTGATGTGTTTTTTAAAATTGATGAATTAAGGGTGTTGTTAAAATAAATCCCTTTTTTTGTCTGATCTCTAAAAGGCAGGCCAGAACCTGACACATGATTGTCGGAGACAGTGACTTCGCTTGAGTCCCGCGCATAAATCCCATAACCTAGCGAATCAGCAACGTTATTAGCAGAAACCACTATATCTGTACTGCTTTTTATCTCAATTCCGTATCTATCTGCGTTGGAAATATCGTTATTATGTAACCTAATGTTAGCCGCAGCTTTTAGTACAATCCCGGTCCCGCTAGTGTTATCTATATTGAATCCTTCAATAACAATCCAGCTTGCCCCATCAAGTTCGAAGCCATTCGTTTGGCCATTAACAATTGCGGTATCGCCAGGGGCGACAGCAAAGATGATGGGAGAATTTGAAGTGCCAGATTGTTGTAATTCTACATGCTCCTGATAGGTACCTGAATTTACAGTAACATTATCGCCCGCGATGGCTCTTGTTGCAGCGGCGCTGATTGAACAGAAGGGTTGCTGGCTATTTCCAGCACCGGTATCGGAACACTGAACATTGCCATTATCTACAACCAGGAGTGCTGCCATTGCAGTAGAAAAAGGAATATTTAACCCACTAATAATGCTGAATAAGGCTATTGCAAAGAATTTAGGTCTGTAAATTGTAATACTGGATTGAAGTTGCATCATAATCACCGTTTTATTTATGGAATAGAATGCGCAGAAAAATTTGTCCAGTTTTTTCTGGAATTAACCGCCTATTTTTTGAATTGCAAAATAAGATATTTCATGATTTTTCCTCAAAATCTAATACTAACGGCTTCTCTGGGCTGTTCCATAATATCTGAGACCCCGGTTAAAATGTGACGCCTATCACATTTATAATATTTAATTATTATTATTTTAATATTTGTGATCTAGTTCACAAATTTAATGATGGATATAGTCTAGGCG
>VAPK010457528.1_pt1 | contig 17076 bp, 18 predicted proteins | sample 3395031 | NCBI WGS metagenome assembly VAPK01 (sample SAMN08290443, study PRJNA428436) | hydrothermal vent metagenome | isolation source: Deep-sea hydrothermal vent chimney 1 | place: Pacific Ocean: Juan De Fuca Ridge
ATGCTATAAATAGTATTTTTGTAAAAAATTGATTAATTTTTTAAAGTTACAAACTTACATATATTTTTTAAGTGGTATAAATATAAATATGAAAAACTGGCCTTGTAAAAACAATAAAAAAACTATAAAAAGTGGTAGAAATTCAATAAAGTTCCTTTTTGGATTGAGTTTAATTATAATTTTAAATATTCCACATGAGTTATTTGCTCAGGAAAAGTTTACCGTAGTTTTAGATGCTGGTCATGGAGGTAAAGACCCTGGAAGACCGGCAAAGAATTACAGTGAAAAAGATATTGCTCTAAAGATTGTTTTACTCGTTGGTGAATACTTAAAAAAGAATAAAGATATTGATGTAATTTATACCCGTAGCAAAGATGTTTTTATAGAATTAGATGAAAGAGGTAAAATTGCAAATGATGCCAATGCCAATTTATTTGTATCGATACATTGTAATGCATTTCATACACAGGCATATGGAACAGAAACCTATGTACTTGGATTACATGCAAATAAGCAAAATTTTGAAGTTGCAAAACATGAAAATTCCGTAATATTTTTAGAAGATAATTATGAAGAAAAATATGAAGGGTTTGATCCAAATTCTCCTGAATCTGTAATTGGGCTTACATTGATGCAAGAAGAATACCTGGATGAGAGTTTACTGCTAGCGAGTAATATTCAAAATAATTTCACCAATAAATTAAATAGAAAGAATCGGGGAGTAAAGCAAGCTGGATTCGTAGTTCTACATCAAACCTATATGCCTAGTGTATTAATTGAAACGGGTTTTATAACCAATTATGAAGAAGGAAAATTTTTAAATTCAAAAAATGGTCAAGAAAAAATTTCAAGATCAATTGCAGATGCTGTTGAGAAATATAAAAAGCACCTAGACGAAAATTTGGTGGTTGATGTGAAACCAAAACCTGTTGTTGTAGAACCAGAACCAAAGGATAAGATTTTTAAAGGTGTAGTTTTAAAAGTTCAGATAGCATCAAGTTCTAAAAAATTAGATTTAAAACCATATAATTTTAAAGGGCTTAAAGGAATAGAAAGATTAAAAATCGGAAGTCATTATAAGTATTATTTCGGTAAAACGTCTAATTATACCGAAATTAAAAGAATGAAAGAAGAAGCAAGAAAAGCAGGTTTTAAATCGGCCTTTGTTGTAGCATATAAAAATGGTGCTAATATATCAGTGTCTAAATTACTTAATTCTTCTGAATAATTAGTAATATTGTTAAACCAAATAAATTATTTTGAAAATTAATAAAGAAGTTAAAACCGGTATCATTGCTTTACTGATCATAGCCCTTTTTATTTGGGGGTTTAATTTTTTGAAAGATAAAAATCTATATGATAACTCAAGAACATTTTATGCAGAATATACAAATGTACAGGGTTTAGTAATTGATGCACCGGTTACTATAAGTGGTTTAAAAGTGGGAAAGGTTTCAAAAATCACATTTAGTAAAAGCAAAAAGGGAATATTGATAGTACATTTTAATTTATCGAATAAAATTGAATTCTCAAAAAATAGTATAGCACAAATATATAGTCCAGATTTCATAAGTGGTAAATCCTTAAAAATTAGTATTGCCGACGATACAGATGAATTTGCAATAGATGGAGACACTTTATTGGGTGAAATTGATTCAGGAATTTTAGGTATGATTAATGAACAAATAGCTCCTTTACAATCTAAAGTTGAAAGTTTTGTTGTGAATACTGATTCGGTTATGCAAAACCTAAATCAAGTTTTGAGTGAAGAAAATCAGAAAAATTTAAAAATGGCTTTGCATTCCTTACGTCTCACCTTAGAGAAATTTAACAGCGTTGCAGATAGAGCAGATATTCTATTGGAAAGTAACGATAATAAAATGGACAGTATTTTTAATAATGCAAATATTGCAATGCAAAATTTTTCACAAATTTCAGATTCTTTACAAAAAGCAAACCTTGGAGGTACAGTTGCAAAATTAGAATATACTTTAGATAGTTTTAATAATTTATTAGACGGTATTGAAAGTGGTAAGGGTACTCTGGGTAAATTAGTAAATGATGAAGGTTTGTATAATAATTTAGAAAATGCCACAAAAGAATTGGAGGAATTATTGAGAGATGTGAAATTACATCCAAAAAGGTATGTACATGTTTCTGTTTTTAGTAAAAAAGATAAAGGGTATCAAAAAGAAAACCCTGATGAATAGTTTATAACTAATAGTAATTTCGATTTTATTTTACTTAATTATTTTTTGGTTTTACGAACTAATATTTAGTATAAAAGAATTAATTTTAAAGGATATTTATAGATAGATCTTTACATGTTTTACATTTCTAAAATTCTTTTCGTTTTGATCCTTATTTTTGGGATAGGTTTTTTTGCTAAAAATGTTAAAAAACTAATAAGAAATATAAGGCTAGGCAGAGATTTTGATCGTAGTGATAAATCGCCTGAAAGGTGGAAAAATATGATGAATATTGCTTTGGGTCAGTCAAAGATGGTTCGTCGTCCTATAGCCGGTTTACTTCACATTATTGTGTATCTTGGATTTATTATAATTAATATTGAAGTTCTAGAAATTATTATTGATGGATTGTTAGGAAGTCATCGTATTTTTTCATTTGCAGGAGGAATTTATAATGTGTTGATCGGAACTTTTGAAATTCTTGCATTTTTAGTTTTATTATCGGTTATTATTTTCTGGATTAGAAGAATGGTTCTTAGAATTCCAAGATTTTGGAATAAAGAAATGACAAAATGGCCTAAAAATGATGCGCTCAATATTTTGTACTTTGAAATGGTGTTGATGAGTTTGTTCTTAGTAATGAATGCAGCAGATTATGGTTTACAACAAATAGGTGCAATTCATTATGTGCACGCAGGTAGCTTTCCAATTAGTTCCTATATATCGAATTGGTTGCCTCAAAATGAACTGACCTTATTTTATATTGAAAGAAGTGCCTGGTGGTTGCATATAATAGGAATTTTTATCTTTTTAAATTACCTCTACTATTCGAAGCATTTACATATATTACTGGCATTTCCAAATACGTATTTCGCAAATTTGGACTCACTAGGGAAATTTAATAATTTACAATCGGTAACGGATGAGGTAAAACTAATGTTAGATCCTGATGCAGATCCTTACGCGACTCCGGTGGAAACCGATACGGATGAGATTCCTGAAAAATTTGGCGCTAAGGATATAACCGATTTAAATTGGGTGCAATTAATGAATGCTTATACCTGCACAGAATGTGGAAGATGTACTTCTGTATGCCCGGCAAATATAACTGGTAAAGAATTGTCACCACGAGCCATAATGATGAAGACAAGAGATAGAGTAGAAGAAGTTAGTAAAATAATTGATAAAACAAGTGTTGAAGAGTTTAAAGAAAATGGTGATGGTAAATCTCTTTTGACAACAATTTCAAATGAAGAAATTTGGGCATGTACCAGCTGTAATGCCTGTGTAACAGAATGCCCGGTAAATATTGACCCGCTGTCGATTATTGTTGATCTTAGAAGATTTTTGGTAATGGAACAATCATCAGCTCCCCAGGAATTGAATATGATGATGACAAATATTGAAAATAATGGAGCACCCTGGCAATACAGCCAGATGGATAGATTAAATTGGGTAGATGAGTAGAGTTTTAAATTATAATAGTTAAGGAGGGAATCATTAAATTTTTCTCTTTTAATTTAAAAATGATTAAATTAGTAAATTATGCAAGTACCAACAATGGCCGAAATGATGGCAGAAGGTAAAACACCTGAAGTACTATTTTGGGTTGGATGTGCAGGAAGTTTTGACGATAGAGCAAAAAAAATTACAAAGGCTTTTGTAAAGATCCTACAAAAAGCAAATGTAGATTTTGCTGTATTAGGAACAGAAGAAAGTTGTACAGGCGATCCTGCAAAAAGAGCAGGAAATGAATTTTTGTTTCAAATGCAGGCAATGACAAATATTGAAGTGTTAAACGCATATGATATAAAGAAAATAGTAACAGCTTGTCCTCATTGCTTTAATACTTTGAAAAATGAATATCCTGAATTGGGTGGTAATTATGAAGTTGTTCATCATACACAACTTTTAAAATCTTTACTTGATGAAGGGAGAATGACCATTGAAGGAGGTAAATATAAAGGGAAACGAATTACTTTTCACGACCCTTGCTATTTAGGAAGAGCAAATGATGTATATGAGGCTCCCAGAGAAGTGATTAAAAAATTGAAAGCTGAAATAATTGAAATGAAAAAGTGTAAATCAAATGCACTTTGTTGTGGAGCCGGAGGAGCACAAATGTTTAAGGATGCAGAAAAAGGGAATAAGGAGATATTTGTAGAAAGAACAGAAGATGCAATAGAAGTAGAACCAAATATTATTGCTACAGGTTGTCCTTATTGTAATACAATGATGACAGATGGAATTAAAAATAAAGAAAAAGAATCGGATATTAAAGTTATGGATATAGCAGAATTGATTGCCAATGCAAGTGATTTGTAATATTATAAAGTAAAGTTATGCCTTTTGTGAGAGATAAAAATTTAGTGAACATATACGAAGAAATTGATAAAGCAAATGATACGATAAAATCATTGTCAACTGCTTTGCAAGACGAGGAAGAAAATAATTCTTTGCTTAAAAAACATCGTGTTGGTTTAGGTGTTTTTGCATTGGTTTTATTGATTCTTTTTTTATGGTCTTTTTTGCCTAAGTCAAAACAGTATAAAGAAGAGTACCTTATTAAAAATAATTTAAGTGTAATAAATACAGACTCTTTGCATAAGTTGCAGAGAAAAGCCAGGCAGGTATTTGTTGCAGATTCGGCAAAAACATCTATTTCCGATCTAAGTATAATTTACAGTATTCAAATTGGCGCATACACTAAATTTAAATCTAATTTAATTTCAGATAAATTCTCTCAGTTGGAAGGTTTTGAAGATAATGGATTTAATAAATTTGCTGTTGGAAAATTTACAACCTACAAAGAAGCAATTGTGCTAAGAGATGATCTAAAACGTCTGGGATTTTCAGATTGCTTTATCATTGCCAAATCTTATGGTTTACCGGTAAATATTAAAGAAGCATTGCAATTAAGTGGTGAAAAGTGGATTAGAGGAAATAAGATCAACCAAAATTAATAGACTTTATTTTGCCAACATTTAAATCATGGGTTAGTGCAGCGCGTTTACGAACTCTACCATTGTCACTTTCGGGAATTATTTTAGGATCATTTTTGGCTTATTCTAACAATTTTTTTGATGTAACTATTTTTGTTTTAGCCATTCTAACTACTATAGGATTTCAGGTTATATCGAATTTTGCAAATGATTATGGTGACGGAATTAAGGGAACCGATAATGAAGAAAGAGTAGGTCCAGAAAGAGCTTTGCAAAGTGGAGAAATAAGCCCTTCTCAAATGCTAATAGCAATTAAGATCACAGGAGTTATAACACTATTTATCAGTTTATTATTAATATATTTAGCCTTCGGAAATGAGAATTTAATGTATTCATTTCTTTTTATTATTCTCGGAATTTCAAGTATTGCTGCAGCAATAAAATACACTGTTGGAAAAAATGCTTACGGTTATCGCGGACTGGGAGACATATTTGTTTTTATATTTTTTGGTATTTTAAGTGTGTGTGGCACCTATTTTTTATATGCACATACAATTGAATATAGTATTTTTTTACCTGCTTTTTCTATTGGTTTATTAAGTGTTGGTGTTTTGAATTTAAATAATATGAGAGACAGAGAATCGGATCTGAATTCTGATAAATTAACGCTTGTTGTAAAGATAGGAGAGGAATTCGCCAAATACTACCATTACTTCTTATTAATTTCTGCTTTTCTGTTAGCATCTCTTTATACTGTTATTCATTATGAATCTTATAAACAGTTTGTATTTTTACTTGCGTTTATACCAATTTTCAAGCACTTTTTAGCAGTTTATAAAAATAGAGATGCCAAAAAATTGGATCCTGAATTAAAAAAACTAGCCTTGAGTACTCTTCTATTTTCCTTATTATTTGGATTAGGACAAATTTTATAATTGAAATGATTTTTGTCATATTAATAAAAGACAATCTTATCTACTTTTGTGGTACAGCATAAGCATTGTGAAAAAATTAATTATAACACACCTTTTCCTGAATTTATATATTTTGGTTATAGTTCAACCTATATTACCAATTGTAGATTATTTGGTGAATTACAATTATATTGTAAATGAACTTTGTGAAAACAGAGATAAACCAGTATTAGCATGTAATGGAAAATGCTATCTGGAGAAACAAGTTAAGCAACAATTAAACCTTAGAATTAATAAAGAAATTCCCAAGCCACCAAAAGTTAATTATGAAAAAATATTAAGTATTAAAAATGTTCTTGATAATTTTGTATTCATTGGTGTTATTCAAAATCAGGCTTCGCCTTTATTTTATAATGATTTGAAAGGCATAAACTTACTAATTTCTATTTTTAGACCTCCAATAATATAGATAAACTTCGATCTATATTTTAGCAGCAATAGTATTCTTAATTGCTGATATTTTTTTCACTCAAACAAACGCAACATATAATGAAGAATAGTTTTATTATTTGTGTGATTATGCTATTATTTTACGGGCAAAATCATGCACAAAAATCGGTTATACATGGTAAAGTAACCGACGAAAGAGGTAATGCTCTTGAAAACATTGTAATTAAATTAGATAACTCAAATAAATTTACCGAGTCAAATGAAAAAGGTTTTTTTAAAATAAAGATGACCGGTAATCACTATGCTACTATATCACATCTCAATTATAAAAGCAAGAAAGTGCAATTGCATGATAATATAACCATTGTTTTAAATGAAAAGTTAATTGTTATTGATGATGTTATTGTAAAGGCAAATGTCTTTGGAGAAATTTCACAATCAAATATAATTTACGATGATATCAAGGCAACCACACAACCTAGAAATGTAAGCGATCTCTTTAAGGATATACCGGGTTTTGGAATTCAAAAAAGGGGTGCTTATGCTTCTGAACCTTTTTTTCGGGTTTTTAGGTATGAACAGCTAAATGTGCAATATGATGGGGGTATGAAAATATTAAATGCCTGCCCAAACAGAATGGACCCAATCACAACACATGTTATACCAGAAGAAATTGAACGAATTGAAATTGTTAAAGGTCCTTATACCGTTAGATTTGGGCAGAACTTTGGAGGGGTGATTAATTTGGTGTCTAAATCAATAATTAATCAAGACAATGGCTTTAGTGGCAATTTGGAAACAGGATATGAGACCAATGGAAATAATTTTACCAGCCGAGGTTCTTTATTATATAAAAAAGATCGATTCGACATTTATTTAAACGGCTCCTATAGGAATTATGGAAATTATACTGATGGTAATGGTACAGAGGTACCTTCCGAATTTAAAACTACAGATTACTCAGTTCGAATTGGTTTTAACCCATCCGACGATCAAAGATTCAGATTTATCTGGAGGGAGTCATTTGGGCGTGATATAAAACATGCCGGTTTGATGATGGATTCTCCCTATGATGATAGTTATTTGATTGGTTTAGATTATAAAATTATCGATGTTTCTAGTGTTATTAGTTCTATAATGTTTAAAGGGTTTTATTCTAATGTGGATCATTTAATGACTAATGAAGATAGGCCTAGTTTTAAAGCAACAGAAGCTTCTTCTAATGTTTTTGCTAGCACTTTTGGCGGTAAAACAGAATTGACTTTACAAGCATCAGAAAAATTAAATATCTTTACAGGAATAGATGCTAATTTTATAGCAAGAGACGGTGATAGAATTCGTTTGATCAAAATAATGAATGGGAATATTCTACCAATTCCGATGGAGAAGATTGACAAAATATGGCAGGATTCTAAACTGAATAACATTGGAGTTTTTGTTGAAGGGAAATATAAACTTTCAAACCGTGTTCTTGTTACTTCAGGTATAAGATCTGATTTTATAAATGCATCTATAAATGATCCGGAACAAGATTTTTTAGATTTGTATGGGGGTGAAATAAAAGATCAATCAGAAGTTAATTTTAGTGGTAATTTATCTTTTGTCTATAAAGTTAATGATACACAATTGCAGTTGGCCTATGGTAGAGGAGTGAGAACAGCTTCTATGGTTGAGCGTTTTATTAATCATTTTAATGTAGGCTCAGACCCATATGAATATGTTGGAAATCCATATTTGAATCCAGAGGTCAACAATCAATTTGAAATTTCAATAAATCAAAAATTTACAAATTTGGATTTGGGTGCCACAGTTTTCTATTCATTTTTAAACAATTTTATAACTGCTATAGAAGATGAAAATTTACCAAGAAAATTCATGCCATTGTTAGAGCCACATTTCGCAAAACGATTTATCAATGTAGATCATGCATTACAGACGGGATTTGAATTTTTTTTTAATTATTATTTTAATACTAATTTTTCTTTTAATTCAGATATGTCTTTTACATATGGTCAAAATAGAGATTTCAATGAGCCACTTCCACAGGTCAATCCTTTCACAGCACATTTGGGCTTAAAGTTTGAAAAAGAAAAATACTGGATAAATTTAAAATCCAGATTAGTAGGTGAACAAACAAGAGTAGCAGAATCTTTTAAGGAAGAGAAAACACCTGGTTTTACAACTTTTGATTTAAGTGTAGGTTTTAAACCTTTAAAGAATTTTACTGTTGGAGGATCAATATTGAATATTTTCGATAAAGCATATTATGAGCATTTAAATTATTCCTATATTAATTCTAATCTACACAATGGAAGAATTTTTGAACCAGGTAGAAATTATACAATTTATTTGAATTACAGTTTTTAAATATGTTTAATATTTTGAAAAACCCTGAAAGAAAATTTTCTTTTAGGGTTTTGTTTAGTTAATTTTCTTTAATCAAAAAAAAATTCCACAGCCTTCTAGATCGTGGTTCCCAATGAAACGTTATCGTTTTTTGTCATTCTCGTGAAAACGGGAAAAGAGATCTAAATAATAAATTTGGGTTTTGATCATCTGATCAAACCTTGTGATCTACTTGATTGTCTAGGACAACATTGAAATATTCCTATGGCTCTACCTATAAAATAGTTGGTTTCAAGAATTTTTTATTAAATTTATACAAACATAAATTCAATAAGAAAAATATGAAAATCACCTATTTAGGACATGCCTCGTTGTCCATTGAAATCGGAGGGAAATATTTGCTAGTTGATCCTTTTATTACAGCTAATGAATTGGCAAAATCTATAGATATATCTAAACTCAAAGCTGATTATATTTTAATTACCCACGCACACCAAGATCATATTCTCGATGTAGAAACAATTGCTAAAAGAACAAATGCTAAAGTAATATCAAATTATGAAATTGTTATGCATTACAGTAATTTGAAGATAGATGGTCACCCTATGAATCATGGTGGTTCTTGGCAATTTGATTTTGGAAAAGTAACCTATACCCAGGCAGTACATACCAGTTCTTTTCCCGATGGATCTTATGGAGGCCAGCCTGGTGGGTTTATTATTGAATCTAAGGAAGGGAATGTTTATATAGCAGGAGACACTGCACTTACCATGGACATGAAATTGATACCCATGCAAACTAATTTAGATCTTGCAATTCTACCTATTGGAGATAATTTTACTATGGGTATTGAAAGCGCTATAATAGCTTCAGATTTTGTTTCATGTACAAAAGTATTAGGATATCACTATGATACTTTTGGTTATATTGAAATTGATCATGAAAAGGCAATTAAATCCTTTAAAGAAAGAAATAAAAAGCTGGTATTGTTGGAGATAGGTGATCATATTTCGATTTAGCAAAGTTTTTAATAAAGAGTGTCTTTTTTTTACTAATTTTATAGAGCTAACTTATTATGTTGCAATTTCAGTAGAAATTGACAATAAAATAAAGAGATCAAAGTTTTTATCAATTTTTAATATTTTATTATGAAAGCAAATATGGTTGGATGGTTTGAAATTCCTGTTGTGAATATGCAAAGAGCTAAAAAATTTTATGAAAAGGTATTTGATATAAAAGTTCAGGTACAAGATTTTGAGGGCACCATGATGGGATGGTTTCCATTTTCGAAGGACTCTGATGCTAAAGGTGCACCTGGTTCATTAGTGCAAAATGAAAAGTACTATAAACCATCATCAAATGGCACTTTGGTGTATTTTTCTTCACCTGATATTACCTTTGAATTAAGTAGGGTTGAAGAAGCAGGAGGGGTTATTTTACAAGAAAAAACCCTGATCAAAGAAGATATAGGTTATATGGCTTTGTTTTTAGATTCTGAAGGAAATAGAATTGCTTTACATTCAAAAGAATAAAATTTAATTTTCACATTATTTACACATCAAATTAAATTTAGATCAATTCTTTCAGAAGGCATTTCTTCTATGCTGTGAATTGTAAACTCTATGTTGTGTTCTATATCATAGGCTGTTATTGGCAAACATTTCTGTTTATCTGAAAGTTCTTGTAACTTTTCTATTAAATCATTCACAGTTTTCATAAGTTTCTATTTAATACTTGGCTTCAATTAATTTATAAAGCCCAAGTTTTATAAAAACGACCTCAGATTTATTATATTGTAATATCTGCTCTATTGAAAAGCAAATTAGCTTTAAGGTATATAAAGTGAATTAATTATTTAATAAAGGAATTATTCCGACAAGAATTTATTAAAATTACCCGATTCAAATCTAGGAGGTATATCTAAACCAAGTTTGTTTTGCTCCTCCAGATCTTCCCAAATTACTTTTAAACCTAGAATTTTAGTTACCTCAATCGAATCATGACGGGTTGTGTAGGCAGAATATATATAATTTTTATTTGAAAAATTTTTAAAAAATCTAAAAATAGCTGCAACAATGAAATAGATATTATCATTACAATCTGCCGAAACATCGTATTCATGAAAAACAGGCTCGGCTAGTGTTTTGTAGTTCACCAAATCACCTACCGTAAGTTGATTTTCATTAATTACTCTTTTTTTTAATTTCTTATAACTTTCTAATATTAAGGGAAGAACGATTGTATGTCCTGCATAATAGCCAGAATCATCTGTGATAATAAAATTCAATTCAGGAAGTAATTTAATTGCCTCTTTAATGATTTGTTTATGAATTATGTTTTCAGAACTTTTTTGAAATTTCATAAACCTCATTATATAATCGATGTCTTTGTCAAAATTAATTTTTCTTATTCTGTGAGTTTTTATGTTTATACGTTCTTTAAACCATGATGCATTTGGTAATTCTCTCGAAAGTTCATTAAGTGAATATTTTCTAATTCGAAAATCGTAACAAGTGCTAATGGGAATTGTTGAATTTAAATTTCTTATCAATTGATAAGGTAATAAGGTCTCATGTACCAAAACAATCTCTTTTTCTGCCTTTATCAATGTTTCATTATTTTCCCATCGTTGAACGGTACGAATATCTACATCGATATTAGCTGCAAAATCGGCTCTTGAAATAGTATTAATTTTTCGATAATCAATGAGTAATTGCCCTAAAGACGTATATTTTTTCATATGAATGGTTCTGAAGCTAAAGTATAAAAAATAATTGTTTTTGCATTTTATAAATTACGACACGTTGTGTCCTGTCCTATTCAATTAATCTAAAATATATTTGTTATATTTTTAGAGATTAAAAAAAATGATTTTAAACAAACTTGCGAAAATAGAATTAGATATAAAAAAAGACCTATATACCCAGTATCAAAAAATTGAAACTATTAAAAAATTTAAAGATTTACTCCAACAAATTGATTTTTCAGCAGAGATTGTGCCAATTGATAATAAAAAATTATTAACACATCTTATGTCATCCTTAAAAGGGAATAAGTTGACGAATGAAGAAACAGATTTAGTTGGGGCTTTAATTGATGGAAACTATATATATAATACTGATTACTAAATGTTTATTTCATATAAATTATGACTTAAAGTACCCTCGCTAGGAATCGAACCTAGATCTAAAGTTTAGGAAACTTTTATTCTATCCGTTGAACTACGAGGGCATTATTATATTAAATCTAATTTGATGGAAACTTATTTATTGTCATTATTTTTTGTATTTCTTATTTTCCATTTTAAAAATTTCAAGCTGTATTTCTACTCCTGAATTTTTTACTACAAAATTAGTAAACTCATATTTATATCTGTTATTTCTAAAATTTAATTGAACATTATAATCAATGTTCAAATATAGTTCTCGAAAACTATTCATACCCCATAAAGCTTTAATTTTTCCTTTAATTTTAATTCGTCCCATTTTATGTTGTCAAAAATAAGCATTGTACTGTATTCAATTGAACTTAAAAGCCATATTTTTGCATGATTATACAGCTCTTTTTATGAAACACTTTCAATTTCTAATACTCTTGTAAAATTTACTTTCCCGTCTTTAAGTAGTAGAATATCATCCATAAGGTTTTGTGCATTACCTTTAATAGATATCAAATTAAATAAAATTATAAAATAAAAAATTTTAATCATCCTCATGTAGTAATTAAAATCGCAATACTAATTGTAAACTACGAATTTAAAAATTAATATTCTAAATTCATATTACTGTTTTAGAGTTAAAATTAAATTATATTTGTTCATTTGAGACCAATTAAATTTGAATATGAAAGCCTCTTATAAAAAATATATCCTCAATTTTAAAAGACCAGGAGGGACATCAAGAGGTGTCTTGAGAATTAAAGAAACTTATTTTTTAAGGATTGAAAAAAATAAAAAAACAGGTATCGGTGAATGTGCGATTTTTAAGGGTTTGAGTGTTGATGATAGACCCGATTATGAGAAAAAATTAAGCTGGTTGTGCAAAAATATTCACATGGATAAAGAAATTTTATTTAGTGAATTAATTGAATTCCCATCAATATATTTTGGGTTCGAACAGGCATTATTGTCGTTAAAAAATTTCGATAAGTTTGAATTATTTAAATCAAAATTCACAGAAGGTTTAGATCAAATAAGTATCAACGGTTTGGTTTGGATGGGTGACAAAAATTTTATGCAAAAACAGATCAAAGAAAAACTGAAGGAAGGTTTTACCACAATTAAGTTGAAGATTGGTGCGATTGATTTTGATGCTGAATTAAAATTATTAAAATCGATTAGAGATGAATTTAACCTAAATGAAATTGAATTACGAGTTGATGCCAATGGAGCTTTTGATGCTAAAGAAGCCCTTGAGAAACTAAAAAAATTATCTGAATATCAACTACATTCGATAGAACAACCCATTCAAACAAATCAATGGCAGGAAATGGCAGAATTATGCTTAAAAACTCCTTTACCTGTGGCTTTAGATGAAGAATTAATAGGAATATTTAATTATTTCGATAAGGAAAATATTTTACAAATTATTAATCCACAGTACATTATATTAAAACCTAGTTTGATTGGTGGTTTTAAAGGGAGTAATGAATGGATAGATATTGCCAATAATTTAGGAATAGATTGGTGGATAACCTCTGCTCTTGAAAGTAATATAGGCTTGAATGCCATTGCACAATTCACTTATTCATTACAAACAAAAATCCCTCAGGGCCTGGGTACAGGATCTTTGTTTAGTAACAATATTACATCGCCCTTATGTGTAGATGGAGGTTCATTGTACTATTTAAAAAATAAAGAAGATCACAAATGGGGAAATACAGAAGCTTTGTTTTAACAATTAGAATTTTGGTATTTTCCATGGTAAAAAAAATCAATTAGTCTATGTATAATTATATACAACAGGCATATAAAGGTGAAAACCACCTGGCCAATTATATTTTTTCGATTATTGTCGTTTTTATCGGTTGGCAAATTATCGGGATTTTACCTCTGGTAATTACTGCATTATCCCATACCAACAACATGGACGAATTAATCAATTCTTCACTAGATGCTTTTGGTTCACTGGGTATAGATTCTAATCTATATTTGTTTGTTATGATATTATCCTTTTTATTTGGATTAATATCCTTATTATTTGCAATTAAGTTTATTCATAAAAGAGCAGTAAAAACACTAATTACAAGTAGAGAAAATGTGGATTGGAACAGGGTTATTTATGGTTTTGTACTCTGGGGTGGTATTTTATTAAGCATGATTATATTGGATTATTATTTAAGTCCTGAAAATTATATATTCAATTTTAATGCACTTCCTTTTTTTATTTTAGTTTTGGTTTCATTTATTTTTATGCCTTTTCAAACGAGTTTTGAAGAATTATTATTTAGGGGTTATTTTATGCAGGGTTTAGGTGTTTTGTTTAAAAATGCACTTGTTCCTTTGGTGGTAACTTCTGTCGTTTTTGGTTTACTACATAGCTTTAACCCCGAATACGAAAAACTAGGGCCTATGGTTATGATATATTATATAGGTACAGGTCTTTTATTTGGTATTACTACTTTAATGGATGATGGAACAGAGTTGTCTTTAGGTATGCATGCTGCGAATAATATTGTGGCAGCAGTTTTTGTTACAATGGATTGGTCTGTATTTCAAACAGATGCATTGTTAATTGATATTTCAGAACCTACCCTTGGATTTGAATTATTTTTACCTGTATTTATAATTTACCCATTGGTAATATTTATTTTTTCAAAAAAATACGGATGGAAAAACTGGATGCAAAAACTAGCTGGTAAAATAGAAAGACCAAATGAAGTCATTGAATAAAAAATTATGAAGTACAATTTTATACATCCTGATTTTAAACTCAATGGATATGGTTTTCCATCTAATACCGACTTACTTCATTATACCAGTACAAACCTAGAAGATATTTATCCTTTTTTAGTGAACTGGTTTAGTGATTCGAATTATATTGAGGTATTAACTTCCGGCTCTACAGGAAAACCCAAATATATCTCTCTCAAAAAAGAGCATATGATTCACTCGGCAAAAGCTACAGGAGCTTATTTCAATTTGGGCGAAAATACGACCGCTTTAATGTGTTTGCAGGTTCAATTTATAGCGGGTAAAATGATGCTTGTTAGAGCACTAACCTTAGGATGGGTTTTAGATGTTGTTAAACCTAGTTTAAATCCATTAATAGATAATGAAAAAAAATACGATTTTTCTGCTATGGCACCCGTGCAGTTACACAATTCAATTGATAAAATTTTTCAAATAAAAAAGTTGATTATTGGAGGAAGTGTTATTTCCAATGAGCTTAAAGATAAGATTAAATCGTTTTCCACTTGCATATATCAAACATACGGCATGACCGAAACTTGTACACATATTGCAGTGAAACCATTAAATAAATCGGCAGGATTGACAGATGATAATAATTACTATCATTGTCTGGAATATATAAAAGTTAGTCAGGACGATAGAGGATGTCTACTTATTGACGCTCCTAACATCACAAATAATATGCTGATTACAAATGATATAACTGCTGTATTGTCGGATACAACATTTAGATGGATAGGACGTAATGATCATATTATTAATTCTGGTGGAGTTAAGTTAATTCCTGAACAAATAGAAGAAAAACTAGCATATTTAATTGAACAAAGATTTTTTGTATTTGGGAAACCCGATAAGATTCTCGGTAATAAATTGATTCTTGTGGTTGAAGGAAATAAACAAAATGGTTTGTTAGAAAAGATTAAAAATTTTCGTGACGAACATCCCAAAAAATTGCATAAATATGAGGTACCAAAAGAAATTTATTTTAGATACAAATTCATAGAAACAGATACAAGGAAAATTAAAAGAAGTGAAACTTTCAATTTTAAAATTTCTTAATATTTTGTATCTTTAAGAACTTTAAAACCTCAAGCTATGTTTAGAAAATCACTTTTATTTGTCTTTTGTTTTTTTCTTGTGTTCTCCTCTTTGGCAAATTCCATTATTTTAAATCCTAAGCCAACAAAAATAACTATATATTGGGATTCTTCTTTATCAATGAAAGAAAAAGAACTTGTTAAAGAGATAGAATTTTTAGAAAATTATTTTAACAATGTTACCGATGTTGTTGTAGAATTTATCTCGTTTAGCAATTCCGTTGGTATTGAAAAAACTTTTCAAATTACGAAGTCAGATTGGTCTGCTTTAAAAACAGTTATAATGGAAATATCTTATGACGGGATTGCACTTTTTGAGAATACGGATAGAGTAAACAGCTCAGATCTTAACTTTCTTTTTACGGATGGATTTGAGGTTTTAGACAAACTAAAGCTAAGAAATGAAATTCCTACTTACATAATTAATTCTAGTAAAAATGCAAATAATGTTTTATTGAAAGAGCAGAGTTTTAACTCTAATGGTAATTATATCGATTTAAATGAAATAAGTATTAGTGAGGGTTTAAGTCTTTTAGATTTAGAATCAGGTAAGATCGTTATAAATAACCAGTCTACTTCGCCAAATATCAAGATTGATGGTGAAGTAAGTGGTTTTATTTACAGTGCAGAGGGTGTACTAAGTGGTGCAGAAATTATAGTTAAAGGAGCCTCAATAGGAACAACAACAAATGATAAAGGAGAGTTTAGTATCAAGGCAAGACAAGGTGATGTATTAGAAATAAGGCATTTAGGTATGCAAACCAAAGAAGTTGAAATTAAAAAATTATCTGGTAATGATATTTTACTATTAAATAAAAGCAATGACTTGGATGAAGTTGTAGTTGTTGGTAAAGCCAAGGTTGAAGAAGTAGAAGAAAAGGTATTCACAGCAAATGGAGAAGTAGATTCGAAAAAAATAGGGTATACTGTTACTTCTATAGACGAAGATGAATTTGCTGAAGCACCTTTAACTGTTACCGATGCAACCCGAGGTAAACTTTTAACCACTACTCAAGGACAAAATGACGATATTAGTCAGGTAATTTTTAGAGGTGTTAGCTCTATTTTAATGAACCAATACCCTTTGATTGTTATTGATGGAGCTCCAATGGAAAGAAATAGCTCACAAGGAGGCACACAAACAAATAAACTTACAGATTATATCAACCCGGATATGGTTGTAAACGTCACTGTATTAAGGGGCTTGGCAGCTACTAATCAATACGG
>VAPK010521281.1_pt1 | contig 17071 bp, 19 predicted proteins | sample 3395031 | NCBI WGS metagenome assembly VAPK01 (sample SAMN08290443, study PRJNA428436) | hydrothermal vent metagenome | isolation source: Deep-sea hydrothermal vent chimney 1 | place: Pacific Ocean: Juan De Fuca Ridge
CCATTTCTGGCGATATCTATATAAGATGCTGGTGTTGCAAAATCTGTTACATCAATGCGTTTTTTAGGCTGGCGCGCAACAACATTTTTAAGTGTTATAACAACCGTATTCCCTAGTTTACGAGACTCTACAACCGTAGATGCATGTGGTAATTTAATAACAGCACGACCGCCACCATCTTGGGATCTATGAAAGTCAATAGGGCCTAGAAGATTAGCTACTCTGCGTGGCGCAGGTCGATGAGTCACATTACGCTTAGTTGGTTGGTACCTTGATGTTTTAGCTGGTGGGCGTGCTACATAATTACTTGCAACAGCTTGCTGCTTAACACTTTTTGTTCTAACAACCGGGCCTCTTTGTAAGTTTGCATCACGTTGTCTTTGTGCAGCAAGTCGCTGTGCATTTTGACGTTGTTGTGCATTTCTTTGTGCCGCTGCACGTTTTTGTGCTGTTGCTCTTTTTTGAGCGGCAACTTGACGTGCTTTTATCTGCTTTAGATAAGCAAGACGCTGTACTTCTGATTGCCTTTGAACAACTGGCTGTTGTTTATCATCAAAAGTTAAAACAATATCATTACCCTGAATGCTGGTTGTATATTTTGTAAGTTGGTTCAAAGAAACCATCACACGCAGCTTATCAACACCACTTGCTATTTTAACGCCTTTTACAGACTTAGAATTTAGTGTTTTACTGCGTTGGCTCATACCTCGTGATGCATTTGCAAAGTCTAGTACAATACCGGCAGGTTGCTTCATTACAAAGCTAGTAGGAATTCCTACCTTACTATCAAAGTGTAACCTTAATGTTGATTTACCCGAAGATTGTATCGCTGTATCAACACTTTGCAAACTTGCAGCTGCATAACTACTCCCAGTTGCAAGTAATAGTGCCGGTACACTTAAGCTCAATAATGTGCGTGTAATAATTTTCATTTTAAATAACCCACTCGTTTAATTTATTCTTATTATTTTATTCTTGGTTTAGGGTGATAGAGATGTCTCTTTCCTTATACCCACCTAAGCCGTTTGATACTGTTTCTATCATGTCCATATTTACTTCATTAATCTGAACAATTTTTCCAAAGTTTTGCCCTAAATAATTCCCTGACTTAACCGTTTGAACGGCGCCATCTGGTATTTTAATTAGCGCCCAAAGAGTTTTATCTTTTTCAACCGTTCCTACCATTTTCAAACTATCAAGAGGGAATCCCTCTAAAAACTCAGGTACTCTGGTTGTATCAATACTTATTCCTGTATCAATGATCTGCTCGCGTACAGTATTGGGTGCTAGCATTGCTGAATCAAAAGGATCTTTTTCATGTTCAGGGTATGCATATCGCAAATATGGCTTAACTTCAGGTATCGGATCAATCGCCAAAGCTGGCTTTTGTCTCTCTACATTAAAATACTCATCTAAGTCATCTTTACTATTGGTACAACCTGACAATAAAGTTAGAGATATACCTAAACAACCGTATAAACCAAGCTTAGGTAATGCATTAAGCTCAAGTGTTTTGTTCTTGTGTTTAAATTTCATCACTATCCTCCTCTTCAACTTCATCTTCGCTCAGGTATCTATATGTTTTTATCGTAGCTTTAAGTGATAATCGAGCAATTGTTTTTCTATTTGTTTTATCTTTTTCTTTTTCACTTAGCTTCTCTTGCTCAAGACGGATATTATTAATCGTTACTATTCTTGGTAAGGCTGATAAGTCACTTACAAATCCAGCAAGTTGGTCATATGTTCCCTTTGCTTCAAGCTTAATTGGCTTCTCTGCAAAGAACTCTTTATGAATTTCATCCTCTGGCTTAAATAATTCTATTTCCAATCCATTAGTAAGACCTTTCTCCGAAATATCCAAAATCAAACCTGGAATCTCTGTATCACTTGGCAATTGATCCTTTAAAGCACCAAATGAAATCTGCATTTCTTCTAACTGCGCTTTATATAACGGTAGTTGATTCGCACGAGCCTGTTTTTTCGCATAAACTTTACGTTTATCTAGCTCCTGCGACTGAACTGTCTTTAAAGACTCCATCTGATCAACAATGACAAATTTATAACCAAAAAAGAGAGCTAGAGCAAAAATAACAACAACTGCACCTACTTTTATTGGTAGTGATACACTTGCCGGATCAACCAGTAGTTTATTTATTTCTTGTGTATCAATAGCCATTAGTTATTCTCCTCGTCACTTGCTGATTTTGAACCTGAAGTCAGCAACTGTGTTACGTTAAGTTTAAAGTAACGCAGACGACTTTTATTATCTTTAGGGTCAACCTTAATCGTATTAAGGTCTGATGATTTTAACCATGGTGAAGAGTTAAGTCTGTTCATGTAACTAGATACTCTAGCGCTTGACTCAGCCTTTCCTTCCAACTTGATTTTGTTATTTTCTTGTACCAACTGAGTTAAATATAAACCTTTTGGTAAAGCATTAACCATTTCATCAAACATATGAACAATGCCAGGGCGAGTAGATTGTAACTTTTCGATAATACCGATTCGGTCTAACAATGCCTTTTTATTAGCATCCAAAGTTTTTATCTCTGCAATCTTCTTGTTCAGTCGCTTAATTTCTGTTTCTATATATACATTTCTTTCATTTTGGTAAGAAATTCTTCCTTCCATATATGTATAACCTGCGCCGATAACAACTGCACCTATTGCAAGAGCTCCAACAACAGACATAACGAATTGTTGTTGACTTTTCTTACGGGCAGCTTCGCGCCAAGGTAATAAATTAATACCCGCCATTATTGAACCCCCCTTAATGCTAACCCAGCTGGAACAAGCAATGCTGGAATATCACTCGTAAAACGTGCTGGATTAACTTTTGAATGTAAAACCACATTAGAAAATGGATTTGCTAATGCCGTTGGTATTCCGATGATTTCTTGAATTTGTTCATCTATACCTGGAATACTCGCACAACCACCCGATAACAAAACTTTATCTACTTTTTCATTCTGTGTGGATGCGTAATAAAACTGTAAGAATCTTTGAACTTGCCTAACCATATTATCTCTAAATGGATCAAGCACTTCTGTTACATAGCCTTCTGGAAGGTTACCATTTTTCTTAGCCAGTCCTGACTCAGCACGTGACAAACCATAACGTTGAGATATCTCTTCTGTTAGCTGTCTACCACCAAATGCCTGCTCTCTAGAAAAGACCACTTTTCCTTTTTCAAAAACGTTGATACCTGTCATTGAAGCACCAAAGTCAACTGCTGCTACAACATCATGCTTATCTAGCTCATTAATCATTGTCTTAAACAATAACTCGACTGCATTTGATTCCAAGTCTACTATTTCAACAGTTAACCCTGCCATCTCAGCAGCGGCTAGTCTAACTTCAACATTTTCAGTTCGTGTACCAGCAATTAAAACATCTAGCATCTCAGCTGATGTCTCCGATGGACCAATGACTTCAAAGTCAAAATTGACTTCATCCATTGGATACGGAATATATTGTTCTGCTTCAAGTGAAATTTGAGCTTCTAATTCAGAAGCGGGTATAGAAGCAGGAATAGTGATGATTTTATTAATAGCCATTGATGATGGGATACCAAGAGCACAACGTCGACTTTTAGTTCGGCTATTTTTAACAGCCAATCTTATCGCTTCACCGACTTTTTCTGCTTCATTAATATCTCTTTCATTTGCTACACCATCAGGTAAGCCTGTTACCGCATAACTATCCACACGGTAATCATTGCCTTTTCGAGAAAGTTCTAAAAGTTTTACAGCTGATGAGCTGATATCAATGCCTAAAAGGTTGCCACTTTTCTTTGAGAAGGAAAACACTAGAATAGATCCTTATTTTATTGTTATTATTTATAAAGTTACTCCGTTAAAGAAGTTCTTTTTTTAAGTTCTAGAGTAATACTAGCGCCCTAATACAAAATAGTCTACATTCTTCTAGCTCTTTGGTGCATACTTTGGACGGACGGTAGAAACTAAATAAAAGTTGTTATTAATAGGTAATTCTATTGATGTTAATCATCAGCTACTTTTACTATATCTTCTCTCATTTATAACCAACTTATAAAAACAAACATTATACTATGTGGCTTATTCAAAAAATTTTTAAGTATCTAATTACTCCTTTTTTCATACTAAGCTTGTTAGGCATCGTAATTGTTTCTGCTGGTTATTTTTATTACCTACCTCAAATACCTTCTGTTAATGAGCTTAAAAATACCCAGCTAAACCTTCCTCTTCGTGTGTACAGTAAAGAAGATCAACTTATTGCAGAGTTTGGACAATACCGACGACGACCTGTTACTTATGATCAAGTGCCTGAAACACTTCGTAATGCATTTATTTCCATTGAAGATGCTAGGTTTTACCAACACAAAGGAGTTGATTACAAAGGAATCGCTCGAGCAGTTATTGCTGCCTTAAAGACAGGACATATTAGGCAAGGCGCGAGTACAATTACTATGCAAGTGGCTCGGAATTTTTATTTGAGCAATAAGAAAACGCTTGATAGAAAGATACGCGAGGCTTTACTCGCAATAAAAATTGAGAAAGAACTAAATAAACAAGAAATTCTAGAGCTTTATCTAAATAAAATTTTCTTAGGTAAACGTGCCCATGGTGTCGGCTCAGCCGCAGAGATTTATTACGGGAAAAAAATCGATAGCTTAAGTCTTGCGCAAAGCGCCATGATCGCTGGCTTGCCAAAGGCTCCTTCGAGATATAATCCAATCAGAAACCCTAAAAGAGCCAAAATACGTCGTGACTATATTCTAAAACGTATGTTTAAGCTTAACTATATTTCTCAGTCTGATTATAAAAATGCTCTAGCTGAAGAGCTTACAGCAAAAATTCATCATGTTGAAAGTCAAACCTATGCACCTTACATGGCAGAAATGGCACGTGCTGATGCTATCAGACGATTTGGGGAAGAGAATATTTATAAGTTAGGCTTAAAGATTTACACCACGCTTGATAGCGAAGCTCAAGATAATGCAATACAAACACTCAGAAGACATTTACTAAAATACACTCATCGACACGGATACCGAGGAGCAGAGGACACAGTCTCTCTTGATGAGTTTAATTCGGTCAAAACACAGCAAGTTAAACTAAAAAAATATAAAGTATTTGCTGAGCTTTATCCTGCATTAGTTACGCAGATAAATAAGAAAAAAGCGACATTACAAGTATATAAAGAAAGTGCACCTGTAACACTAAATCTCAAAGATATGAAATGGGCTAGACCTTACATAAATGAAAACCGTAGAGGAAAGAAGCCTAAATCAATTAATATGATATTGAATTTAGGAGATATTGTTAGACTTAAAAAAGATAAAAAAGGTAAGTGGAAATTAACACAATTACCAAAAGTAACGGGGGCTTTAGTTTCGATGGATCCAAAAAATGGAGCTATTGAAGCTATTGCTGGCGGTTTTGATTTCACCTACAGTAAATTTAATCGAGCCTTACAGGCTAAGAGACAACCAGGCTCTAGCTTTAAACCTTTCATATATGCCGCTGCCCTAGCTAAAGGATACTCACCTGCCACTACTGTTAATGATGAACCTCTAGATTTAAAGAACAGCACATGGGATCCACAGAACTATGGGCATAAATTTGGTGGTCCAACTAGATTACGTATAGCATTACAAAAATCTAAAAATCTTGTTTCTATTCGTCTACTCCAACAAATAGGATTAGGCTACGCTATTGAATATGCTAAACGCTTTGGCTTTAAGAAAAGAACTCTGCCACCTGATCTAACACTTTCCCTTGGAACAGGCTCAGCTACTCCCTTGGAAATGGCAACAGCCTATTCAAGCTTTGCAAATGGCGGATATAAGGTAGATAGCTTTTTTATCAGAAAGATAGTAGATAGAAATAATAATATTATTTTTCAAGCCGACCCTCTAACAGTTTGTGCAAGCTGTATAGCAAACCCTAGCAAAGATAATAAAAACAAGGTTAATCATCCAGCAAAACGGATAATGAAGCCCTATGTGCACTATCAAATTACGAGCATGTTACAAAGTGTTGCGCAAGCAGGTACTGGCGCGCGCTCTAATGCTTTAGGTCGAAGGGACTTGGCAGGAAAAACAGGAACAACTGATGATCAAAAGGACGCTTGGTTCTGTGGGTTTACACCCAAAAAAGTGACGACCGTTTGGGTTGGATTTGACAGAATATCTCCACTAGGAAAGAAAGAAACCGCTGCTGGTGCAGCACTTCCCATCTGGGTCGATTTCATGAAAACGGCTCTTAAAGGCAAAAAGCAGCATCTCTGGGTTCCACCAAGAGGTTTGATTCCTGTCCAATTGGACGCTGAAACAGGGATGCCACCTGATGAATTTACCATTAAAACTATAAATGAAGCACTCACACCAGATCAGATTCCTACTGAAGCAGAAATAGCAGAGTATAAGCTGGCACATATGGATGAAATGATAGAAAAACAACAGATGCAAGTATTACAACATGCAGATGGGCCAACTCGCCTTCGTCATCTGGAAAGACTAAAAAGAGAAGCTTTACAGCGTCAGAATAATAATAAAAGAAGAGAATTAGCTCGACAAAATGAAGTAGAAAGACTACGTAGTATTGGCGTCCAACCATCACCTGAATTACTAAAACCCTTATTTAATAATAAACCTACAGCGACTAGATCAAGAGCACCACAACAAAATAGACAACCTGAAAGTGTTGAAATACCTGAGCAGCTTTTCTAACAATGCCCTCAGAAAGTTTGTAATTTACTGCTTTCCATATTCATGGACGGTATCCACAAGTACCTTCACTTTGTCTGGATCAATATGTTGATGGATTCCATGCCCTAAATTAAAGACATGACCTTCACCTTTACCAAAACCATCAATGACTTTCTTCGCTTCTTGCTGAATCGTATCGGCGGAGGCATAAAGCACAGAAGGATCCATATTACCTTGTAAGGCAACCTTATCACCCACACGTTGACGTGCTTGTTGTATATCCTGTGTCCAGTCTAGCCCTAATGCATCACAACCTGTTTCAGCTAGAAGCTCTAACCATTGACCACCACCTTTAGTAAACAAAGTTACCGGAACTTGTCTGCCATCGGCTTCTCGAGTCAAACCTGAAACAATTTTTTGCATATAGGCTAAAGAAAAATCTTTATATTTTTCTGGTGAAAGTACCCCACCCCAGGTATCAAATATCATGACCGCTTGTGCTCCAGCTGCTATCTGAGCATTGAGATAAGTAGTCACACTTTGTGCTAACTTATCTAACAACAAGTGTAGCGCTTCTGGCTTATCAAACATCATACCTTTAACTTTCGCAAAATCTTTAGTGGTACCACCTTCAACCATATACGTTGCTAAAGTCCAAGGGCTTCCAGAAAAACCTATTAAAGGCACCGAGCCATTTAATTCACGACGGATAGTTCGCACAGCATCCATCACATAACGAAGTTCTTGTTCAGGGTCTGGCATAGGAAGATTTTGAATACTTGCCATATCACGCAAAGGATTTTTAAATTTTGGACCTTCGCCTTCAGAAAAATAAAGCCCTAAGCCCATCGCATCAGGTATGGTCAAAATATCCGAAAATAAAATAGCAGCATCTAAATCGAAACGCTCTAAAGGCTGAAGAGTGACTTCACATGCTAGATCAGGATTTTCACAAAGATCCATAAAACTACCCGCATTCGCACGAGTTTCTTTGTATTCAGGAAGGTAACGTCCTGCTTGACGCATTATCCAAATAGGTGTGGTATCTACGGGTTGCTTAAGTAATGCTCGTAAAAAGCGATCATTTTTTAATGGCGACATAAAAGTACCCTTAGAATTAATTGGTAAAAAGCGAGATTATAGATGAAGATGAAGTATCAAATACTTCTACAGATTAGCTTCTAACTAATAGCAGACTTAATTAAACCACTTATTTTACCCATGTCAGCACGACCTTGAGCCTTTGGCTTGATATAAGCCATTACCTTGCCCATATCTTTCATGCTTGAAGCACCAGTAGCATCCATAGCCTCTTTAATAAGAGACTGAACTTCATCATCTGTTAAAGGTTCAGGTAAATAGATTTGGAGGAAACCAAGCTCTAGCTCTTCTTGAGCGACTAAATCATCGCGTCCAGCTTTGGAAAACTGTGTGATAGATTCACGGCGTTGTTTACACATTTTATCTAGGATCACCAAAACGGCCGTATCATCTAGATCTTCTCGTGTATCAACTTCTTGCTGCTTGATAGCAGCTAGAATATTACGCACCGTCAGAAGACGGTCTTTTTCTTTTGCACGCATTGCAGACTTCATATCATCTGTAAGGCGACTCTTTAATTGAGACATTATATTAAGCTGTCAGAAAAAAGAATTAATACATTCTTACGCGACGATTAATCTCACGTTTCAAGTTTTTGATATTGCGTTTTACAGCAGCTGCCTTTTCTCTTTTACGAATAGATGTTGGCTTTTCATAGTATTCACGACTACGAACTTCTGCAACGACTCCAGCTTTTTCACATGTACGCTTAAAACGACGTAATGCAATTTCGAAAGGCTCGTTTTCTCTAACTTTTACATTTGGCATATTATAGCTCTGTTATTTTTTCTGTTACTCTAATTTGCAAGTAACATATCGGTTTCAAAGAGCACGGCATTATACGCTTGGCACAACAAAAAGCAAAACTGATTTATTAGTTTTTGATGATTATTTTTAATAAAAATGAATAATTCCGATACTTTAAGACCTCAGTATACTTTTAGAAAGAAAAAAAGGTAATTATCACGGTCATCTTATTGTAGAATACCTCTGCCTATTTGAATGACAATTAAAAAAAATATGATACGACTTATTAGCATAATCACACTTTTACTTTTTATATCATCCTGCTCGATCTATAAAATGGAAATACAGCAAGGCAATGCGCTTTCGAACGAAACTATCTCTCAAATACAATCAGGTATGAGCAAAGCAGAAGTTGCATCAATTCTAGGCAACCCTTTATTACAAGATAATTTTAGAAGCGATCGATGGGATTATATTTATTACACACTGAGAGGCAAGAAGTCAGCAAAAAAACAAAGTTTGACGTTATTTTTTAGAAACGATCAGTTAACTCAAATTAAAAAATAGTATTTTCTAACACCTATAGAGTATTAGAGACCGAGCATAACTTGGTCGCTTACAACCATTCCTCTAAATAATAAATATACTGACCTTCAGAAGATTTTGAAGGTCCAATAACAATAGCCGCATACTTCTTATCCTGCTCAGATGCTTTTGCAAGAGCTGACTCTTTTGACTCATGCACCTCTACGCAAGTGGCCGGAAAGCGCTTACGGTTTCTACCTGGCACATAAACAACAGAATATAGACGTTGTGATACCGAAGTTTGGGGATCAAGTGGTACCTTTCCATGCATCTTATTTATCCTTTGAAAGCGTTTTCTTACTGTCGCTATTGTCTTTGTTACTCTCACCACCTTTTTTAAATTTCTTTCCTTCTGCGGCTTTTCTCTTACGCACTTCTTTAGGGTCTGCAATAAGTGGTCGATAGATTTCCACTCGATCTCTTTCTCGCATAATTTGCGTCATTTTTGTTAACTTACCAAACAACCCTACTTTCATGGTCTCAATATCTAGCTCAGGGTATTGCTCTAAAACTCCCGACTGTTCCACAGCACCCTTAACCGTTACGCCCTCCTCTACTGAGAAAGATAACAATCTTTGCTTATCAGGCAAAGCATAGATCAGTTCTACTTGAATCTGCTCAGCCATACTTTACCCTTGCCTGACTAACAAACGAATCAACCATGCTATTAGCAATCTGACTAAACACGGGCCCTACGACCAAACTCAGTAACTTACTAGAGAATTCATATTCCAATTCCAATCGAACTTTGCATGCCTGTTCTTTGAGCTCATCAAAATACCAAAAACCATGCAGTTCCTTAAACGGACCATCAACCAGCTTCATTCGTATTTTCTTATTTTTATATAAGGTATTTTCAGTAACAAATGTCTTATTTACTGCACCTTTGACAATTGTAACTGCACCCACCACACTATTTTCATCACGAGACCTTTCCTCTGATGCACCGCACCACGGTAGGAACGTATCATAAGAATCAATATCATCAACCAGTTGATACATCTGTTGCGCACTAAATGGGACGAGAGCACTCTTATTCACTTGAGCCATAATGGTAATAAACTGAATATTTAAAACTACATTCTAACAGCGATTATTTCTTTACGTCAGGTTATAATTGCACCATTAAACGGTAAATTGGTAATTAAATTCTCTCATGGCGAAGAAAAACAAAAAGAAAAAAGGGCACGGCGGCAAAACCATCGCTAAAAATAAAGTAGCCTATCACGACTATTTTATTGAAGAAACCTATGAAGCAGGTTTGGTTCTTGAAGGCTGGGAAGTCAAAAGCCTACGCGATGGTCGCGCCCAATTAAAAGAAGGCTATGTCTTTCTAAAAAATGGTGAGGCATGGATATCTGGCGCTCAAATTACACCACTACTCTCAGCTTCCACCCATGTAAACCCAGTAGCAACCCGTATCCGTAAATTATTACTGCATGACTATGAACTGGTAAAACTAGCCGTAGCGGTAGATCGCAAAGGCTACACCATATTACCCCTGACACTCTACTGGAAGCATAATCACGTTAAGTTAGAAATAGGCGTAGGCAAAGGTAAACAACAACACGATAAGCGCGCAGTATCTAAAGAAAAAGATTGGAACCGTAATAAACAACGGATATTAAAAGGCAGGTAAGATTCTTTAAATGGCACCCCCACCTTAATTTGAAGATTACTCTTTAAGGCTTACCAAGAGCCAGAAACTACATCGCCACAGCCTCCGAAGGAAGTATCGATATTGGTTGAGACTTGCACTATCCCACAAAGAAAACCAGTATAGATACTAGATCGCATTGGAAGAATGTATAAGGCACCCCCGTACTATTTGGAAGATTATTTCATATTTCTAGCTTAGCAAAAAATATTTGGCAGATAACTTTTACCATATCAATGCCAAAGCTGCTTTTCTGAACTCTTTTCTATATCTGCCATTACTTTTTGATGAGAGGCCAGCTCTTCAGAATCTACCTTTAAAACTATTAAAGCATCCCTCTCAGAGGGCAAACGATTAAATGCCTCAGCATTGGAATTAGACTCTCCACCATCCTTGTCCCCAAGCAACAGAGCAGTTTGCCCACCCGTCATTGCCAAATAAACATCAGCAAGAATTTCAGAGTCTAATAAAGCCCCATGTAATGTTCGATGATCATTGATGACATCATAGCGCTTACACAATGCATCTAGGGTGTTTCTTTGCCCAGGATGCATTTCACGCGCAAGCACTAAACTATCTAAGATTTCACAACGCTGTTCTAGTTTTTCTTTTATTGATGCGAGATAGAGCTCATGATTTAAGAACCCAACATCAAATGGCGCATTGTGGATTATCAGTTCTGCCCCACTGATATATTCTAAAAAGTCAGTCACGATCTCACTAAATGAGGGCTTATCTAGTAAAAAATCAGTTGTGATTCCATGAACGGCTAATGCACCCTCCTCACTATCACGATCAACTTTAACATATTGATGATAATTATTTCCCGTCAGCTTACGACCTATCATCTCCACACAACCAATTTCTATAATACGATTGCCATCACGTATTTCTAAACCTGTTGTTTCAGTATCAAGGAATACTTGCCTATGCATTTTATTCGCCATCAAACATTTCCTTTTTTATGATCCATCGCATAATTAGCAAGTTCATCTGCACGTTCATTTCCAGCATCGCCGCTGTGACCCTTTACCCACTTCCATTCAATTGAGTGCTCCCGCACTGCTTTATCGAGTCGCTGCCATAGGTCTTTATTTTTTACTGGTTTTTTGGCGGCCGTCTTCCACCCCCTCTTTTTCCAACCTTCCATCCATTCAGTAATACCTTGGCGCACGTATTGTGAGTCTGTCGTCAGTACAATTGAACATTCGCGACTTAAGATTTCTAAGGAGCGAATAGCTGCCATTAACTCCATTCTGTTATTGGTAGTTTCTTCTTCATAGCCATAGATTTCTTTTTTATGCTCACCAAAACTTAGAAGAGCTCCCCAACCACCAGGACCAGGATTACCCCGACAGCCACCATCGGTGTAAATAACAACGTTATTATTCATTTATTTACTTTTTATTGATTATAAAAATTTTCTCGACGAATTCTTTGAGCCGTTCGATTTAATGCTACCTTACCACCGCTTAATACCGCAGGTGCCATCCAGACTTTTTTATCCGGTTGCATTGCAATCACCCTCTTTTTAGCATGTATCACATACATACTCCCCATGATTGGACCCATATAGCTCCCCACACGATCCATCCAAGCGAGGCCCTCAAAGATTTTTTTATTTTTAACTGAAGGTCGAAAGCCTAAATAACTCACATCAACCACATCAAAGCCTAGTAAAGAAAACCAATCACGAATACGATGAACACTGCGCATTCTATAATGATTACTCTCACGCTTAAAACCTGAGCGTAGGAATTTACCTGCTTGAGCTCCCGCATGGGAAAATGCAAAAGGATTAAAGCCAATTAAGACACAGTGACCTTCAGGGACTAAAACACGATCAATTTCGCGTAATATTTGATGCGGATTTTTGGATGATTCCAATACATGACTAGCAACCACAAGATCAATATTATCAGTAGAAACAGGGAGTTGCTCTGGTGTTGACAAAACAGAATAGTCTTTCTTACTATCTATTTTACCCTCTAGAATTTCAGCCGTATTCTTATCAACCAATGAAAAGCCTGCGGTAATTCGAGAATGTTGCAATAGATCGTAGTGACCACTAAGCACGCCTGTTTCTATCGCATAATAACCAAATACTTCAGACATAATATCCGTACAAATATCTTCTACCGTTAGCAGAGAAGACTGTCCAGAAAGCGACTTATACCAACTAGAGCAGTATTTTAACATATCAGATTGTTTACGCATAAAATCTATATTATCCCAAAATCGCACTTAGACAAAAGAATATTGCACGAATCTTTTGATTCCACAAGCTACCCAAAAAAACACCACCTCACCAAAGCAAAAGAGAGTACGAGCAGCTTATTAAACCCTAAAGATGAAGTTCATATTTTGAATTAGCTATGAAACCAAGTACTTGCACTTTTATTTCACTTTTCTAAGCATGAATGTGGGATTATCCCTTGATAGTTAGCCATAATCATACTATATTCACCCTCTTAAATCTGGCTATTTCCAAATAATAATAAATACTTAGCTAAATTTACTAATAATCTGAATTACTTTAATTTGATTATTTTAAATCGGGCATGGGGAATATGACTAAAAAATTAATTTCAGTATCGAATATAAGCGCTTTCTTTTTGGTTTTATTATCAAGCTCCTTATTTTCTCAAGCTGCTTACAGTACAGACCCTTATGCTGCTAAACGCCAGCAAATAACACAACAAAATGTGGCAAGAAAAGTACAACGCAAACAACGACTACTTGCGCAACAAAGACAAAAATACCATCACGCGCAGCTAGCACAACAACGAAAAAATCAACAGCGTAGGCAGCAGCAGAGAAATCAGCCACAATACTCACAGGCTCCTCACAATGCTAATGCATCGAATCAGCAAAGAATAAGACAGCAAAATGCAGCCAGAAACGCCCAAAAACAAAGACTCGCTCAGTTAAAAAGACAAAAACAACAACGAACACATCAGCAAATAAAGCAAAAACAAGGCAATTTCAGAAATGTGTGGAATCGCGTCTACCATGGCTTTCGATTCCGAGATTACAATAACAATTCATTAGTTAGACGTTACACGCGTGAGTTTTCAAGAAGCCCCATTAGAGTACAACGTCTAGCTGATCGCTCTTCTGACTATTTATATATGGTCGTAAACGAGCTTAATAGACGCGGTATGCCTACCGAAATTGCACTTTTACCTTTTGTTGAAAGTGCTTACAGAAATGCTGCATATTCACATGCAGGTGCCGCAGGAATGTGGCAATTTATACCCGCCACAGGTAGAACATATGGTCTACATCAAACAAGAAGCTATGATGCTAGATTAGACTCTCACCAAGCAACGCATGCGGCACTTAGTTACCTGCAAAAGTTAAATCGCCAATTTAAAGGTGATTGGCTATTATCTCTAGCGGCTTACAACGCAGGTGAATATCGAGTACAAAGAGAAATAGACAAAAATAGAAGGCTGGGTAGACGCACAGATTATTGGAGTCTCGATCTTCCAAGAGAGACTAAGCAATACGTCCCACGCCTACTCGCTTATAAAGAAATATTTAGAAACCCAAGAAAATATGGTGTACACCTAAGAGGCATACCTAATAGCCCTGCTCTAGCTAGAATCCAAGTGAATAAACCTGTGAATCTACGCAAAGCAGCGGCCTATGCAGGCTTACCACCATCAAGGTTACTTTCACTAAATTCTGGATTTTTGCATGGCATAACAACACCACGTTATTCAAAGCAAATATTATTACCACGTCGCCACGCTGGAAGATTAAATAAAATCATCCGCAGCCTGCCACCCGCAGCTGATGTACATAGAAAGACTGCGCGAAAATATTCAAAAAAGCGTAGATCTCGCTCCCGCTATGTTTATCACAAGGTTAGATTGGGTGATAATCTATACCGAATTGCTCGAAAGCATGGCACCACTGTTAAGAAAATTAAACGCCTCAACAAATTAAGAAATAACAAGATTTGGCCTGGTAAACGATTGAAAGTTGCTCGCGGGCGCTCAAAATCAAGACGTAGTTAAATTATTCTAATATAAACGTAATGAAAGATCAGCTTCGCAATAGGCTCATTACAAAACGGTCAACTCAGTCTACTGAGGCACAAAGAGAAAAATCCGATAGAATTTGTCACTTTATTCATCAAAGTGACATTTTTATCAAAGCAACAAAAGTTGCTCTTTATCATGCAGTTCGTGGTGAAGTTGATCTAAGCGATATTGTTTCAACTACTATCCATCAAAAAAACAAACAACTTTTCCTTCCTGTTTTATCACAACAACAAGACCAAGGACTCGTATTTGCACCCATTCACGAGAATAGTGAATATCAAAACAATCAATTCTCTATTCCAGAACCTATCTGCAAAGAAGAAGAATATATTCTGGCTGAACAACTTGATCTAATCCTCGTGCCACTTCTTGGTTTTGATATACAGGGGAATCGTCTAGGGATGGGTGGAGGTTATTATGATCGTAGTCTCGCATTTAAACAGCAAAAAAACAAAAAACCAATTTCTATAGGCATTGCCTACGACTTCCAAAAAATCTCAGCACTGACTGCAGAGCCATGGGATGTTGGACTGGATATGATTGCCACAGAAAGTGGTTTACATAAATTTTACTAAAGAGTAAGGGCGACGAATAGAAGCATCCTTTAGAAGAAGGCGGCACCTATTACATATGGCACCCCCCCTATTTTTACAAGATTGTACTGCTTGTAATTATGGCTTCTTAAATCTGCTGACCAGAATGACTATCTAAGTTTTGCTTCCTAGGCGCAAATAAAGGCTTGGATAACTCACGTTTTAACTCCTGAGTACCCTCTTCTAAAGCACGTCCTAATTCATTCATCGAATCTGATAAAGAACTATCCAGCTCCTTGATTCCTTCTTGCATTAAACCATTTAGCTGGTCAAACACATTATTCGCGGTATATTTAACAACCGATGTCATGGTCTTTTTAACATTCACACGCCAACCATGTTTTGTTTTAACTAGCACGGTAACACCCGGAACCTTAATTCCTGTTTTACCTTGTTTACTGGTAAATAAAACCGTAGCGACTTCTGAGCGCGTCTCACCTAGCATTTGTTCGCCAAGCTCAAATCGCTCTGGGTGTAGTTTTTCTCCTTTCAAATACTTGAGATAATCAACGGTATCCCAGGTCGCATAAAGCTTGGCAGTCTCCATATCTCTTTCCTGAACCGCTTCCCAAAACTGTTTACTAACACCCTTTGGAGAGTCAGGTTTGCCACAGGCAGTCATCAACAATGAAAGACTCAATAGCAATGATAGCCCTGCTAACCTACTTAGTCGTGTTTTCATTTACTGTCTCTCCTTTTAGGATACTTTTACTAACTGAGTATTCCATTAATTTTGCTGTCTTTATTCTACCTTCTAATAAGACCTCATTTCGATCATTAGATTCAACCCGGCAAAAATTAGGCGCATAGCCAGAATAATACGCTTTGCCTGAATCATCAACTTTACGACTCTCCCACAACACATCTACCTTCTGATTAATCTGTTTTTGATAGAATGTTTGCTTCATTTCATCTGCCAAAACATGCAACTCTTTACTGCGTGCTCTTTTAATATCCTCAGCTACAGGATGCGCTAATCCAGCCGCCTTCGTTCCCTCTCTTGCAGAAAAAGAAAAAATATGAATATGCCCAAAGCCAATATCAGATACCGTCTGTAGGGTGCTATTCCATTCCTCTACTGTCTCACAAGGAAAGCCCACAATAATATCTGTGGTTACATTGAAACCTGCGATAGATTTCCTTGCCTGATTAACTAAACTAGAAAAATCAGCAATCTTACAGCGCCGAGACATACGCCGTAATACCGAATCTGAACCACTTTGAAGTGGTAAGTGCATATGAGGCATTAATCGTGAATTTTCAAAAAGTGTGAAAAAGTCTTCAGGTAAATCCCAAGGCTCTACAGATGCAAAACGAATACGCGGCATGGATGTTTCAGTCAAAATTGCTTTAACTAACTGATGCAGAGTCGTCGCAATATCGCTGCCATAACCACCGACATGAACCCCCGTTAAAACAATCTCCTGTATTCCCTGCTGATAAAGGTTATTGACCTCATCAATGATCTCAACAATGGTACGGCTTCTCTCCTCACCTCTTGCTAGCGTTACAATGCAATAAGTACAACGATAACGACAACCATCTTGAATTTTTATAAAAGCCCGGTTACGCCCACGGAGATACAATGATGTTTCTCCAGGTTCCATTGCCATAAAAGGCATCGTTCTAATAGCAAACTTTTCTA
>VAPK010021944.1_pt1 | contig 17052 bp, 12 predicted proteins | sample 3395031 | NCBI WGS metagenome assembly VAPK01 (sample SAMN08290443, study PRJNA428436) | hydrothermal vent metagenome | isolation source: Deep-sea hydrothermal vent chimney 1 | place: Pacific Ocean: Juan De Fuca Ridge
TCCAGCAGCAGGCTGCCATCAATATTGTGACGCAGAGCCTCTTCAGGATAATTGAGGTTGCCAAAGCGTTCCACCTTGGCGCGCCAGGCATCCAGGTAACTGGCGAAACGATATTCCCTGGCATTGGCGCCACGCACATAGGTGCGTCGGGGGGTAACCTGGAAGGTCTTTTTCATGCGTTTGATTTCCGCGCTCATGCGCGCGATTTTCTGTCGGCTGCGTTCCAGCATCTGGGCTGCGGTGAGCGGCCGGGATAGATCGGGCAGGGGATCTTTCTGTAGTTTACTGAGCGTTTTTTGCTTTGCTCGACGAGCCGTCATAACTTCTTGTTGCAGCTTCTGGGGTTGGCTCTGGGGCGGGGCAATGGCCTCTTTGCTGGCCGGAGCGAAACCATTGTCCTGCGTCGGGGCAGGATTAGAGAACGGACTTTGGTCGCGGGTCTTTTTCTTCACGTTACCGCCGCCCTTCTGGTTGGCCTGGGCGAGATAATCAGCATCGTCAGGAGCCTCGTCGGAATGACTTTGCACCAGAGTGATTTCCATGGTTGTCAACGGCGGCATGTCATCGTCATCGGCAAGATTAAAGCTTACGCCCAGGATTACAATGGCATGGAAGGCCAGGGCGAAAAACAGGGTCATGCCCAGCCGATCAGAAGAAGAAATGGAAGAAGAGGGAACAGCCATCGTCACGGGGTTTTATGTGCCACATATTGCAATAATGATCGGCTGATTATACCGTTGATAATACCGAGCACCACGGCAAAACTTAACAAAACCGGAAACAGTCGCCAGAGTCCGGGATGGGGAATAAACAAAAGATAGGCGCAGCTAAACTGCGCGCTGATATGGGCAATGGATGCCAGCAGGCTGTAGCCCACCGGGCCAAAGCCCCGCCCCGGCAGCTTTGTTCCCAGCCCTAGAACAAGGACACTGATCACCGCCCCGCTTAAACTCAGCATAAAGGTGGGGGAGAGAAACGTGCCCAGCACCAGACTGCCTACCAGCACTCGCAGGAGGCTGACCCAGGCCGCCGTGCGCCAGCCGAACTGGCACAACACTGTGATGGTGATGATATTGGACAGCCCCGGTTTGAGTCCCGGAATGGGGCTGGGCAAACTGCTTTCCAGCACATGAATGCTTACCGCCAGCGCCGTGAACCAGGCGATGCGGCTGTCTTCGGGGGTACTCCTCAGGGTAATTTTCATTAAAAATTCATACTGTCATATTGCCCCGGCCCCATGATCTCGATACTGATTCGATTGGGCAGGCAGGCGTTGAAGTCGCCGCTATGACTGAGCCAGCCTTTGTGGACGCAGACCTTGCTGGAACAGGGGGAATCGATGAAACGAATTTTGCCGTCTTTAATTTGCAGGCGACTGTTTCCCAGTAACCCGTCGATAGCGATCTCCTGATCTTTATTCAGCGCCAGTTCCCGCACCAGGGTTTCGTCGCGCATGATGCGAACCGTGGTACCGGCGGTGGCAGGTTGCCAGTAATGCAGGTAAACGAAAGGCAGAGCCAGGATCGCCAGCAGCAGAAGAAAAATATCGGCGCGGGTCATCAGGGCTGGATAATGATTGGTTTGTGATCCATCTCGGTCAGTTCGATGCGTTTGGCCATCGCCGGGGTCATGATGATATCGCCTTTTTTATCTACCAGCATGACGTAGCGCAGCTGCATTTTGCGAGCGATGGTTTGCCAGCCACTGGGACCGGCGACAAATAGCGCGGTGGCGGCAGCATCGGCGGCAGCAGCATTATCAAGTATCACGGTAACCGAGGTGCTTTGATCGGCCGGGTAACCCGTGCGCGGATCGATAATATGATCATAACGCCGCCCCTTGTAATCATAGTAACGTTCGTAATCGCCGGAGGTGAATACGCTTTCGCCATCACTGACATCCAGCGCCGCCAGCACTTCACCCTTCTTGCGCGGATGACGAATGCCAATGCGCCAGGGCCGATCGCCGTGACTGCCGATGACCTTGAGATCACCGCCGGCATTGATAATGGCATTATGGACGCCCTGTTTGCGCAGATAATGAATAATTTGGTTGATGGCAAAGCCCTTGGCCATGCCGCCGAAATCCAGTTGTACGGCAGGATTGCGGCTGCGCATGCGCAGGCCGTCGATCTCGATGTCCGACATGCGGGGATGCTGGGCGAGAAGTTTTTCGATGTCTTTTTTGGGCGGGGGCGGGCCTTTGGGGGCTTCATCCTGGTGATAACCCCAGAGCGCGATGAGCTTGCCGATGGCAGGATTGAACAGGTTATTGGTGATATGGGACAGCTCAATGCCTCTTTTTATCAGCGGTAGTACCGAAGGATCGGCGGAGAACCAGCCACCGGTGGCAAGCAAGGCATTGGTGCGTCCCATCGGTCCCGGTTTCCAGGCGTGCCAGGCTCGGTGCATGAAATTCAGATCTTTGCGGATGTGATCGATGCTGGTTTGCGCCAGTTTTGGATCAACATCGCGTAGTGTGATATTGACCAGGGTGCCGAAAACCAGCAATGTTTGTTTGTATTCACGCGGCGCCTGCTGGCAGCCGGAAGTCAGTAGCAGCAGAGAAAGGAGCAGAATTAAACGAAAGTGGTGAGGTAGATGCATAGTCTTTGGATGTTTAATGGGCTTGCAGTTTTTGCTCGATGCAGTCCATCAGCGTGGCGCTGATGTTGAGCTGGTAAAGGCGGTCCAGTTCACGGATACAGGTGGGGCTGGTTACGTTGATCTCGGTCAGATAGTTGCCGATCACGTCCAGGCCGACGAAAATCAGACCTTTCTCTTTCAGCAGCGGCGCGACCTGGGTGCAGATCCAGCGATCACGTTCGCTGAGTTCGACGCCCTTGCCCAGGCCGCCGGCAGCGAGGTTGGCGCGGGTTTCGCCGTCTTGCGGAATGCGCGCCAGGGCATAAGGCACCGGTTCACCATCGATCAACAAAATACGTTTATCTCCTGCAGAAATCTGTGGCAGGAATTTTTGCGCCATGCTCAGGCGGCGGCCGTGATGGGTCATGGTTTCGATGATCACGCCGATATTGGGGCTGTCCTGTTGCAGGCGAAAAATAGAGGCGCCGCCCATACCGTCCAGCGGTTTGAGAATGATGTCGCCGTGCTCGGCCAGAAAATTCCGCAATAGCTGCGCCTGGGAAGATACCAGCGTTGGCGCGCAGCATTGTGGAAAGTAGGCGGTAAACAGCTTTTCGTTAGCATCGCGCAGACTGCGGGCGCGATTGACCACCAGCAGGCCTTCGGCCTCGGCCAGCTCCAGCAGGTAGGTGGTGAAAATATAGTCCATATCAAAGGGCGGATCCTTGCGCATCAAAACCACATCCAGCTCTGCCAGAGGTCGGTTTTTTGCCGCAGCCAGTTCATACCAGTCGGCGCCGGCGTTTTCGGGATCAGCAGCCAGGTTCAACTTCTGCATGCTGGCCCAGGTGCGGTTTTGCGACAGGGACAGATCGGCCTGCTGCATGTAGTAGAGTTCCCAGCCGCGCCGTTGGGCTTCCAGCAGCATGGCCAGGGAGCTGTCTTTTTTCAGGTTAATGGAGCCGACAGGATCCATGATGACGCCGAGTTTAATGCTCAATGGGGCTAAACCTTAAGTAATAAAAGCATATCTGAAATGGAGGGACTATCAGCCTGATGACGATTCCTGCAAAATAAATGATTTATTTTACACTAAATGAATGTCGGCAGGGTTTTTCCAGTTGGGTGGCGTATGTTCACGCGCTGCCGCCAGTAGTGCCAGGCGGGCAATGACGCCGTAGGCGTAAAAACGGTTGGGACCGGCGTCCGGTGACTTGCGGTTGTCCGGGTTGTTGCAGGTTTCGGCAAAGGCCAGCGGTTCGAAGTGCATGCCCGGGGCATTGAGGTTTTCATTCGCGCCACGTCCCGTGTGTACCCGGTAAAAGCCGCCCACTACGAAATGATCCACCATATACACCACCGGTTCGGCCACCGACTGTTGTTCACCCCAGGTTTCAAAGGTATACACGCCTTCCTGGATCAGGACTTCCGTGACCATTTGGCCGCCCTTGCTTTTCGCCATGCGGGTGCGCTGCTTGCGGTTCAGTTCCCGGACCTCCGCGCCGCTGTGAATGGTCATGATGCCCATACCATAGGTGCCTGCATCGGCCTTGACGATGACAAAAGGGGGTTTGTCGATGTGGTATTCTTCGTATTTTTTCTGAATTTCCAGCAGCATACGATCGACGTTCTCGGCCAGGCAGTCTTCGCCCTCGCGTTTCATAAAGTCGAGTTTGCCGCAGTTGCAGAACAGTGGTGTGATGAGCCAGGGATCGATTCCCGTCAGTGCGGAAAATTCTTTTGTGGCGCGATGATATTCAGTGAAATGATCGGATTTCAGGCGATTACTCCAGCCCAGTTCCAGCGGCGGCAGGATCATTTGTTCCAGGTTTTCCAGTATTTCAGGCCGACCGGAAGACAGATCGTTGTTAAGCAGCACCAGACAGGGTTCGTAATCATCGATTTTCACCTTGTTGCCCTGCCGCTGGATGGGTTCCAGCAGTAGCTTTCGACCGGAGGGAAGCTCAATAGCCAGTTTTTCCTCAAGTTCAGGTAAAAGGGAACCGATACGTATTTCAAACCCAGCTTTTGTAATGATTTCCTGCAGGGTGGCGAGGCTTTCCAGATAATACTGGTTGCGGGTGTGGTTCTCGGGAATAAGCAGAATACGCACGGCCCTGGGGCATATTCGCTCCAGTACCGATTGTACGGCCTGGATGCTCAGGGTCATGAATGCCGGGTTGAGATTATTGAAGCCGGCCGGAAACAGATTGGTATCCACCGGCGCGAGTTTGAAGCCGGCGTTGCGCAGGTCAACCGAGGCATAAAATGGCGCCGGTGTTTTCAGCCACTGTTGACGGAACCAGGTTTCGATTTCAGCCTGCTGTTCCAGCAGATAGGTTTCAATATCATGCAGTGGCCCGGACAGGGCAGTGGTTAGATGGGGGACGGCGTGAAGATGTTCAATACTCATGTTTTGTTGTTTAATTTTGACCTTAAAAAATGATGTGCTCAAGACGGCGGGTAGTGTGAAACGAGCTTCTACCAGACAGTGTTTTGTCTTATGCAGGTATTATTCAGATGTATGACTATGCCAGAGAATTCTGCAGGGGTAAATGTTTTGAGTTAAATTGAGTATAAATCAGGCACTTTTTCAGGCAGGACAGTGAATAGAAATAAATAGCGAATATAGATGCTTATAGATTGTTTTTCAAAACTATGTTAAATATCCTGTCGGAAACAATCTTATCCATAGGGATAAAGCTGCGGGGTTCAATGCAGAGGCTTGCAACGTAAAAAACAGGTGGCAGCAGTGCTAGCAGAGAAGCAAATGGAAGATACATACCAGGGTTTAAAAGTGATGGTGATCGATGACAGCAAGACTATTCGCCGTACCGCTGAAACTCTGTTGAAAAAAGTAGGTTGTGATGTCGTGACTGCTTCCGATGGTTTTGAGGCGCTGTCCAAAATCGCAGATAATCAGCCTGACATTATTTTTATCGACATCATGATGCCGCGTCTTGATGGTTACCAGACCACGGCATTGATCAAAAACAATAAACGTTTCAGGAAGACACCGGTGGTGATGCTGTCCAGCAAGGACGGTCTGTTTGATCGGGCGCGGGGCCGAATTGTAGGTTCGGAACAGTATCTGACCAAGCCTTTTACCAAGGAAGAATTGCTCAACGCAATCAGGGATCTTGTCCTTGATTAAACCGGTTATTAGTTTTCAGTTACTGTAAAAGTGAGTAGTTTTGCCTGATCAGTGTCGTTGGCAAGGCTTGAAGGAGGCATAATGGCGCGTATTTTAATTGTTGATGATTCACCAACTGAAGTTCATGCACTTAAAACCATGCTCGAAAAGCATAGTTATGAGGTGGATTCTGTAGATAACGCAGAAGCCGGTATTGCGCGAGCAAAGGATTCTATGCCGGATATTATTCTAATGGATGTAGTGATGCCGGGGATGAACGGTTTTCAGGCTACACGAGCCATTAACCGAGATCCGGCGACGCAGAACATACCGGTTATTATTGTGACCACCAAAGATCAGGAAACCGATCGTGTCTGGGGCTTGCGCCAGGGCGCAAAAGATTATATTACCAAACCGGTTATGGAAGATGATTTAATGCTGAAAATTAGCAAGGTGCTGGCAGGATAAAATAAATGGCTAACTCAGGCACCGAGGTTTTTGCTCTGTTGCGTGACATCGAGTCACGCAGTCGCCAAAAAGCCTTAGGTTTGCCGCAACAGCTTGAGATTAGACATACCGAGACGGGAATTGGTTTTCTATTACAGGATATAGCGCTGGTAGTCGCCACCAGTGAGATATCAGAAATTCTGCCCTATCCTCCTCTGACACGAATTCCCGGTACGCTTAACTGGATGAAAGGTGTCGCCAATATTCGCGGTACGCTGGTGCCTATTATTGATTTACTGGGCTTTGCCAAACAGGAAACCGCGCGTCTGAATCGTAAAAGTCGTGTCCTGGTCATGCGTCGAGGCGATCTTGTCAGCGGCCTGCTGGTCACGGAAGTGCTCGGTTTAAGACATTTTTTTGAAGAAGAAAAAACAACGGATCTACCCGCTGCGTCGACACGTTTGCAGAGTTTGCTCGACGGCGGATACCGGCAGGGGGATCAACACTGGGGCATTTTCAGTACTCGGCGTCTGGCTGATATGCCTGAATTTATTAATGTTGCCGCAGAAGTCTGATTCCCGGCAACGCCAGGGGCGGTTGATCTTTCAGACAATAGATGAAAGCTCAGCAAGTTCTGGACAGCTTGAATTATTTTAGGCAGGGAATGGGCCTCGTTGTTTGAGGTTCAATAATTGCAAGGTTCCGACTCAGGTTAGAACAAAGAACGGGTGCGTTCTAAATTCAAACAGGAGCATTCAATGGCAGGAGAGAAGTCATGAAACAGAATATTGGCCAGGTAGGGGGCATACCGGTAGTCAGGATGATGGCGTATTTTGTCGTTATCCTGATTGCGGCCATCGCAGCGCTGAGTATCGTCATCAACAAGGTTTCCAATCAGGAATCGGCGGATCGTGAATACATCAGTCGCATCGGTGATCAAAAAGTGCTGGCGCAGGAAATTGCCAAGCTGGCCAACCAGGCCGCACAGGGTGAACTCGGTGCCTTTTCACTGCTGCAGCAGCGCAGCAGTCGTTTCGATGATCTGTTGAAGTGGGAAGCGGATCGCACACCGGAAGAACTGGCAGGAACCATGCAGGAACTGCAGAACTTCTGGGCAAAATACCAGAAAGACGTGAAAACCATTCTGCAGCGGCGCGAGGTGGTGTCTACCATGCGCGAGCACATCCAGAAAATTAATGAACAGATCCCGACCCTGCTGGCCCTGTCCGATGAAGTCGTAAGCGACATGGTCGATAAAGGCGCGAGTCCGGAACAGGTTTATATTGCTACCCGCCAGTTGATGTTGACCCAGCGTATTTCCGGCAATGTTAACCGGGTGCTGTCGGGCGGCGCGGAAGCGGTAACCGCCGCCGATCGCTTTGGCCGTGATGCGGCATTGTTTGGCCGGGTTATTGAAGACATGCTGCGCGGCAATCGGAATATGAGAATCCACCGCATTAAGGAACCCAGCACCCGCGCCAAACTGATCAAGGTGCAGAAACTGTTCCGTTCGATTCGCAGCCAGGTGGGGGGCATTCTGGAACGCTCTCCGGAAATGTTCCAGGTGTCAGGCGCGGCTGAAGGCATTCTCAGTATGAGTGAGCAGTTGCCGGAAAAAATTCAGAAATTGCAGGACGCCTATCAGGCCCATATCAGCAAACGTATGTTGTCGGTCTGGGTTAATGCGCTGGCGGCGGCCATTGTGCTGATTATTATTACTCTGGCCTGGCTGTATCGCAAAGATTCTCGACGTCGTTTGTCTGAGATTGCCGAGCAGAGCCAACAGATGGAAGAAACCAATACCAACAACCAGGAAGCGATTCTACGTCTGCTGGATGAAATGGGCGACCTGGCGGATGGCGATCTGACGGTGCAGGCGTCGGTCACCGAAGATATTACCGGGGCCATTGCCGATTCTATTAACTACGCTATTGATGCCCTGCGCAAGCTGGTTTCGGCCATTAATGAAACCACCCAACAGGTCTCTTCGGCTTCACAGCAGTCCCAGGCGACGGCCATGCATCTTGCGGAAGCGAGTGATCACCAGGCGCAGCAAATTATGGCGGCCAGTACTGCGATCAATCAAATGGCTGTATCCATCGAAGAGGTTTCCAATAACGCGGCGGAACTGGCGGAGGAAGCCAGTCGCTCAGTGCAGATCGCCGGTCAGGGGTCGGAAGCGGTGCAACGTAATATTCACGGCATGGATACCATTCGCGGGCAGATTCAGGAAACCTCCAAACGTATTAAACGTCTGGGTGAATCGTCACAGGAAATTGGCGACATCGTTGAATTGATTAACGACATTGCCGAGCAGACGAATATTCTGGCCCTGAATGCCGCTATTCAGGCGGCGATGGCCGGTGACGCCGGTCGTGGTTTTGCTGTGGTGGCGGATGAAGTGCAGCGACTCGCAGAACGTTCAGCCGATGCGACAAGACAAATCGAAACCCTGGTCAAGGCGATTCAATCCGATACCAAAGAAGCGGTGGCTTCGATGGAACAAAGTACCTCCGAGGTGGTGTCCGGTGCGCGTCTGGCACAGGACGCCGGTAGTGCCCTGGAAGCGATTGAAACCGTATCCAAACATCTTGCCGATTTGATTTCGAATATTTCCGAGTCGGCTCGCCAGCAGGCCGGTGCCGCTACCAGTATTTCTGACACCATGAACGTGATTCAGGAAATTACCACCCAGACGTCGGCGGGTACCAACGAAACAGCGGCTTCCATTGGTAATCTGGCTGAGTTGGCGAATGAACTACGCCATTCTGTTGCCGGTTTCCGTTTGCCGCCGGCCTAAGCCGGGGTTTCAGCCTTGATGGCGGCAGAGGATCAACATTCCGATAAAACGTTGTGGCGTTATCATGCGCCGGCGCCAATGGATCGGGTGCAGCTGGCGATGTGGATAGAGTTGCTGGAAAAGCGCACCGGCATTTGTCTCGCGGAAAATCGCAAGTCCTTTTTGTTGACCAGTTTGAGTACGCGCATGCGGGAGCTGGGCTATGACAGCTATGACGCGTATTTTCAGTACTTGATCACCGGGCGCTGCGGAGCGATTGAGTGGGAAATTCTGGTAGACAAACTGACGGTGCATGAAAGTCGTTTTTATCGTGATCCGCATGCCCTGATGTTGATACATGATCAGCTCTTGCCGGAGCTTTCATCTAAGCTGGGCAGAATAAAAAATAAACAACAAAAAAGTATTGATATCTGGAGCCTGGGCTGTGCCACAGGTGAAGAAGCCTATTCTCTGGCCATGCTGGTTGAGGACTTTATGTTGAGTAACAACCTGGATGGTTATTACAGCATTACCGCTACGGACATTAGTTCGGCTGCCCTGTCGACTGCGCGTAAGGGTATCTTTCATATCAACCGGCTGAAGAATGTTCCTGCCCGTCTGATCAATCTGTTTTTTAGCCGCGAAGACGAAAATCATTATCAGGTAAGCGAAAGGCTGCGCAGGCGGATTTGTTTTACGCGTTTGAATAGCCTTTATCTGTCTCGCGCTCGGCTGGGGATGATGGATCTGATTTACTGCCAGAATGTGCTGATTTATTTCAAACATCGTTACCGTCATATGATGCTGGATCAAATAGTAAAATATCTGCGCCCGCAGGGTCTGTTGATCCTGGGTGCCGGAGAGGTTACTGACTGGAGACATGCGGAAATGGAAGCCGTCAGCTATTCGGGTACCCTGGCCTTTAAACGGATACAGGGAGATCACCAGTTATGAGCAGTAATAACGAACTGGACCTGAACACGTTAATCTGGGTCAAGTCAGAAATTGATGAAACTCTGACTCAGGCGCGTAAGGCGCTGGAAGCTTTTATTGAAGACGAAAGTGATATTTCGCAGATTCAATTTTGTCTCAATTATTTGCATCAGGTTCGCGGCACTTTGCAAATGGTGGAACTTTACGGTTCCGCTATGGCCGCCGAGGAAGTGGAAAATCTGGTGCAGGCGCTAATTGACGGCAAAGTTTCAAACCGCAATGACGCCTTTGAAGTTCTGATTCGCGGCGTTCTGCAATTGCCGGATTATCTGGAGCACTTGCTTGAAGGGCATCCGGATACGCCGATGCTGTTATTGCCGCTGCTGAATGATCTGCGTGCCGCGCGGGGTGCGCCCCTGCTGTCTGAAAATGCCATGTTCACGCCGGACCTGAGCATCGCCGCACCTTTACCGGAAACCGTCAGCGGAAATCTTGCTGAGACTCTGATTAAGCTGCGTCACCATTATCACCTGGGCTTGCTTGGCTGGTTCCGTGATAAAGACGATAACTCAGGCCTCAAACGCATAGCCGGAGTGCTGGATGCGTTGCGCAAAGTGGCTGGCGAACAGGAAATCGGCCGCCTGCTCTGGGTGGCCGACGGTCTGGTTGAAAGTCTGATCGACGCCGGACTTGAGAGCAGTGTGTCGGTTAAATTATTGCTCGGGCAGCTTGATCGAGAGTTTAAAAAAATTATCGATTACGGCGAACATGCTCTGAACGTCGAGCCGCCTTCCGAGCTGCTAAAGAATATTCTTTATTACGTGGCAACTTCACGCAGCCGGGGTGAGCTGACTGACGGAATCAAACAGGCATTTAAGCTGGATGAAATTCTGCCGGACATGGGTTCGCTGGAACAGGCGCGGGCGGATCTGGCGGCTCCCAATGCTGCACTGATGTCTACCGTTTCTTCCGTGCTTATGGAAGATCTGCTCAAGGTAAAGGATAACCTGGATCTGTTTGTACGTTCAGATGATCGGGATATCGAACAACTTCAGTCCTTGAAGGAAACCTTGTTACAGATTGCCGATACCCTGGGCATGCTCGGTCTTGGAATTCAGCGTGAAAGTGTGCAACAGCAGATTGAATCTATTTCTGCCATGCAGGCGGGTAGTCAGTCGGTGGATGACAGCAGCCTGATGGAAATAGCCGCTGCCATGCTTGACCTTGAAAATTCACTGAACGAAATTACTGCGGCACGCGCGGCCAACGTCAAGGCGGAGGAAGGCGTTGCGGATGTTGCCAGTCATCTGATGCAGGATGCCGAGCAGCAGAAATTACTCAAGACCGTGGTCAAGGAAGCCCGCCTGGAACTGGATCAGGTTAAGGATGCGATCAACCTGTTCAGCAAAAATCCCGCCGATCACTCGCCCCTTGAAATGGTACCGGCGGCGCTGGATCGTATCAAAGGCGGCATTTCAATATTAAGCCTAGATCGCGCCGCAGATTTATTGCAGGGCTGTATTCTGTATATTCGTCAGAACCTGCTGGAAGGCCGGAATGTGCCGGAGGCGGATATGCTTGACAGCCTGGCTGATGCAATCAGCAGCATTGAATATTATCTTGAATCGCTGGCCGGAAAATGGGGCCAGCCAGATGCGATCCTGGATGTGGCCGAATACAGCCTCAAACAGTTGCAGGGTGAGGCGGAGGACAAACCAAATGACGATCTGGTTACCCTGTCAGAGTTAAAACAGCCTGAGCGGGAAGAAACCGACAGCCTCCATTCTGAAGCAGAAGACGATAACGATACCTTAATCGATATTCCGGCAGCGGAACATGATGAGTATGATCTGAATGATCAAAGTATTACCGAGACGCTTGAATATCCGGGTGAAAATTCTGAGGATGAAACCCTGCATGATTTATCCCTCACTGATCTGCCTCAGACGGATTCAGGCGATGACATCGATTTGAATGACGAGTCCCAGTTATTGACCCTGGACATCGAAGGTTTCGACAGTATTGATGAAGCTGTGGTGGGTGAAGAAGAGATACGCGATTCTGTTGCTGCTGATATGCTTGCAGAAACGCAGGATGCTATGTCGGAGACGCAGGACGATGAGCAGGCGGATTCGCCTGGCGCAGATGAAATTATTGAGGAGCAAGAAGAGGACTCTTTAGCCGAACTGAGTCAGGAACCGGCGGACAGATCTACAGAAGAGGCAGAAATTTCCAGCAGTAGTCTCAGCATTAATGAACCCGAAGCTGCGGCAAAACTGGCGGTGATGGAAGAAATTGATGATGAGATCATTGAAATTTTTCTGGAAGAAGCCGAAGAGGAATACGAACGGATAAGTGAATTATTGCCGAAGTTACGGCAAAACCAGGATGACGCCGATGCGTTGGCCGAATTGAGACGCGCATTCCACACCCTCAAAGGCAGCGGCCGTCTGGTCGGTGCGCTCGATATTGGTGAATTTGCCTGGGCCTATGAAAATATGCTTAACCGGGTTATTGATAAAACCATCCGCCCACAAAACAGCATGTTCGATTTGCTGGAACAGGCAAGACAGGTTCTGCCCGAGATGTTCGAACTATTCAAGCAGGGGGCGAAGCCGGACGCTGCCGTGCTGACTTTGATCGATCATGTCAATCTTCTGAGTCAGGGAGAGTCATTGCCTGAAGCCGTGGCCGAAGCGGCGGATGATATTGTTGAGCCGGATAGCGAAGAAGAAGCTGAAGCCACCGACCAGGACGATATTGATCCGGTTTTGCTGGACATTTATCGCAAGGAAGTGGAAACGCATTTACTCAGTTTGCAGGAGTATATCCACGGCTGGGAAAATGGCCGTTATCGGGAACCCACGCAGACCTTGATGCGGGCCTTGCACACGCTGACGGGCAGTTCGCGCACTACCGGGGTGGTTCCCGTCGCCGAGTTAAGTGCTCAGTTTGAACATTACGTCAACGAGTTGCTTCAGCTTGAAGCGCAAATGAATGCCGATGCGCTAAGCTTGCTGAATGATTGTATCGACTATATCCGCAGTGTAACGGATGCTCTTGAACAGACGATGCCGGATGCAGATAGCAACCGGGAATTAATGGCTCGACTGCAGACCTTGTTTGATACGATTGCTGAGGCTCCGGTAACCGCTGAGATCCTGGCGCATGAGCAAAGCGCCATTAATGTTTCAGCTGAGGCAATGCAGGAACCCGAATATGACGAAGATCTGCTGGAAATTTTCATTGAGGAAGGGGTTGAAATTCTCGATACCTGCGACACGACCTTGCATCACTGGCAGCAAAATCCGGAGGATCAGGATGACATCGAGGCTATGCAGCGCTATCTGCATACTCTCAAAGGCGGCGCGCGTATGGCCGGTGTCAGGCCGGTTGGCGATCTAAGTCATAACATTGAATCGATGTTGACCCTGGTGGCGGAAGGTCGCCAACAGGTATCAGAAAATATGTTTGCAAGCCTGCAACGGGCGCAGGACCGACTGGTGCAGATGCTGGAACAGCTAAAGGCGCGCCAGAATATTCCTGATGCGAAAGATATTATCGCCGAAGTCGAAGCCCTGATTGCGGCTAAAGATCGAGGCGTGACTGACGCGAGTGACGATGTTGAAGCTGAAGCAGTGGAAACGAAGGTTGACGACGGTCGCGCACAGGCTTCCGCAGCCGTTGATCATTCATCCACAGCAGAGAAAGTTGACTCGGAGATTGAGTCAGGGGACCGCGCTTTAACGTCGGAAACCCCTGAGGACAAACATGAAGCGACATCTGAAACAGATCTTAGTATTGAAGAAACAGTCAGCCCTGCGTCTTCATCGGCATCAGAACCCGAGCCAGAGTCAGAGCCGGGGCAGACAACAATCGAAGCCGCAGATATAAAGCGGGAAACTCCAGTAGATGAGAGCCGAGAAGATAATGTAGTGCCTTTTGCTGCGCAGCCTTCTGCTGAAGAAGACAGGCCGGTTTCCGTCGAAGTCAGGAAAGATGAGCGGCGTCAGAGTTCGAGAAAAGTAGCGGAACAGATTCGGGTAAGAGCCGAACTGCTGGATGACCTGGTGAATTTCGCCGGTGAGGTCAGTATTTATCGTTCGCGCATGGAGCAGCAGAGCAATTCCTTTGGTACTAATTTACAGGAACTTGACGAGACGGTTGCTCGCCTGCGGGAACAGTTGCGCCAGTTTGAGATTGAAACAGAAACTCAGATCCAGTATCGCCGCGAGGAAACCGTGGCTAAAAATAACGAAGATTTTGATCCGCTGGAATTCGACCGTTTCACCCAGATGCAGCATCTATCGCGCACCATGCTGGAAAGTCTCAACGATCTGGACAGCCTGCGCGTTATTCTGGCTAATATTAATCGCGAATCTGAAACCCTGTTATTACAACAGTCGCGAGTCAATACCGACTTGCAGGAAGGTTTGATGCGCACCCGTCTGGTGCCCTTTACCGGTCAGGCTCCCAGGCTGCGGCGCATTGTGCGCCAGATCAGCGAAGAGCTGGGTAAGAAAGTCAGACTGGAACTGGAAGGGCTGGACAACGAACTCGACCGCACGGTGATGGAACGAATTATTCCGCCGCTGGAACACATGTTGCGCAATGCGGTTGCGCACGGGATTGAGTTGCCGGACGTTCGGCTTGCCAACGGCAAGCCCGAGACAGGAAAAGTTCGGCTTTCGTTTCAACGCGAAGGTTCGGATATTGTCATCAGCATAGCCGACGACGGCGCAGGACTTGATTATGAGGCGATCATAAATAAAGCGGTTGAAAGCGGCCTGCTCAGTCCTGACGCGGAGGTCAGCAAGGATATTCTACAGACTTTGATCATGGAGTCCGGTTTCAGTACCGCTGAGAAAGTTTCTCAGATCTCCGGTCGTGGTGTGGGCATGGATGTGGTCAATGCCGCTATCAAACAGATGGGCGGTGTGGTTGATATTGAATCCGAGTCTGGCAAAGGTACATGCTTTACTCTTAGTTTGCCGTTGACCCTGGCCATCACCCGGGCCTTGATGGTGAATGTTGCTGAAGAAACCTTTTCTCTGCCGTTGTTAAGCGTACAGGGTGTGGAGCGGATTTCAATCGGTGAAATTAATGCGCTGCAGGCCGAGGACAAGCCCGTTTACGAATGGCTGGGTGAAGAATTCCGTTTTATGGATCTTGCCAGCCTGATTGGGCTGCCGAATACGGCGCTACCGGAAGATGATCAGAAGCTTCCTCTGCTGATGGTTCGAAGTGGTGATTACCGTGCGGCGATTCTGGTTGACGGCCTGCTGGGAACTCGTGAAGTCGTAGTTAAACCCGTGGGACCGCAACTGAGTTCTTTGCGTGGAGTCGCAGGCGCAACGATCATGGGTGATGGCAGCGTAGTATTGATTCTTGACCTGGGTATTCTGATTCGTCGCAGCATCACCCGGGAGATAATGGAAACTGTACCTGCCGAGCTTGCGGAAGCGGAACGCCTGACGGTCATGGTAGTGGATGATTCGATTACCGTGCGCAAGGTCACGACCCGCTTACTGGAGCGTAATGATTACGAAGTTCTTGCCGCCAAGGACGGCGTCGATGCGCTGGGGCAGTTGCTCGAAGTGCGGCCTGACATTATGTTGCTGGACATCGAGATGCCGCGCATGGATGGTTATGAGTTGGCGACTAATATGCGTAATGACGAAGAATTAAAAGATATCCCCATTATCATGATCACCTCGCGTACCGGTGAAAAGCATCGTGATCGGGCTTTCAACATAGGCGTCAACAAATACATGGGCAAACCGTTCAGTGAAGATGAATTGCTGAAAAATATTCGTGCCCTGACAGAAAACCAGGATTCTGTTTGAGACGCATTTAGTGAGAATATGCCAAGTAACAGTGAACCGGATAACATTCTTATTGCGGTAGCCTCAAGTTCTATTCGGCAGCGTAATTATTTACAGAATATGATGCAGGGGATTGGTCTCAGCATTGTCATCAACGAACCCCTGAGTGAAGAATTTTTACGCAAGCTGGAGAAAGCTTCGCCGGATATGGTTTTGCTTGATATAGATGAAAACACACATGATGATTCGGCCTTGCTCGATAGATTGCTGGAGGATGTGGATATTCCGGTCATCTTCAATGATATTTCCAGCCTGAGCCACAACTACCAGGGTGAGCAGTCAAAGTGGTATGCAAAGTTATTGCTTAAAATCGCCGAGCTAAGCGGGCGACCGGAATGGGAAGCCCTGGATGTCAGCAAGCTGCTGCTTGCTGGTACCAGCTGCGACAAAGCGCCGAAAACATGGTCGACCAATGCTCCGCGGGAGCTGGCCAGCAATGTCTGGCTGTTGGGGGCTTCACTGGGTGGGCCTGAAATGCTCAAGCAATTTCTAATGGCCATCCCGGAAGATTTGCCGGTTGCGTTTATCCTGGCGCAGCATCTGGGTAAAAATTTTATGACGCTGCTGGCGGAACAACTGGACAGAATGACCTCCTTTAGCGTTATGCAGGCCAGGGATGGACATGTTCTGTGCCATCAGCAGGTAGTGATTGTTCCGGTCGACCAACGCTTAACGATCAACCCCATAGGTGCAATCCAACTGCAGCCGATCGATGTGCCAACTCGATATTCACCGTCCATCGATCTGGCGGCTGCAGATATTGGCTTGCGCTATGAAAATAAGGCCGGCATGATCATTTTCAGCGGTATGGGCGACGATGCTGCGCTGGGGGCGAAAAAAATGCGCCGGCTGGGAGGGCAGGTCTGGGCGCAGGAAGCCCGTTCCTGTGTGAACAGCGCCATGCCGGATAATCTGCGCCTGCTTGGCCTGGTAAATGTGTCGGCAACGCCGGTAGAAATGGCGGAAATGCTGAGTACCTACTATTCTTCAGAAAGAAGTAGAGATTACTAACCGTTTAATTAAGTTCAGGAAAACAGCATGGCCGATCTAAGTACAGCCGAACCACGCAAAAATTTATCAAGCGGGCATAGCAAGGATGTTCTGCACTGCCTGTTGATTCCGTTACAGGAAGTCAGGATCCTACTGCCCAATACCGCGGTGGCCGAAGTGATCAGTTATACCCGACCCGAAAGCGTAGAAAATGCGCCGCAGTGGATGTTGGGCAACATTCGCTGGCGAGATGAGAATGTTCCGCTTTTATCGTTTGAAGGCTTAAGCGGTGTCGGCAAA
>VAPK011095163.1_pt1 | contig 17047 bp, 13 predicted proteins | sample 3395031 | NCBI WGS metagenome assembly VAPK01 (sample SAMN08290443, study PRJNA428436) | hydrothermal vent metagenome | isolation source: Deep-sea hydrothermal vent chimney 1 | place: Pacific Ocean: Juan De Fuca Ridge
AAAAGATTTGCAATGTATTCATAAAAGACACCTCCTAGAAAGGCTAGTGGCAGTATAATAAGTAAGGGTAATACCAAGGCTATCATTAAAAAATTATCCCGGTCTTTCTTCTTTTCATAGGATGAAAAAAATTTAATTATAGTATGTTGCATTCCAAATACCAGCAGAGGCATGATCAGGTTAGCCGTAGATAACAAAAAAGTAACTAAGCCATAATATTCTGCTTCCAAAAAATGGGTATACAAGAACAATACATTAATTCCACCAATGGTAAAACCCAAAAATAAAATTAAAGTATTCTTAAAAGATTGTTGAATAACTACTCCCATTATTCTTTTTGTTCAATTAATTTTTGTGTTAAATATCTAAATCTTAAGTACAAAAGCACGGCAGAGGTTGTTAAACCAGCCAATAAACCAACCCAAAGCCCTTGTGAACCAAAATTTAAAACTTTTCCTAATATATAACTAATTGGAAAACCTATAATCCAATAAGCCACAAAAGTTATATAGGTAGGAATTTTCACGTCTTGTAATCCTCTTAGTGCTCCTAATATTGTAACCTGCAACCCATCCGATAATTGAAACAACCCTGCAATTAATAATAAAGTTGCTGCTGTTTCGATCACATCGGTATCATCAATATATGCCATAGGTAAAATATCTTTGAATAGAATAAAGGCTATTGCGAAAAAAAATTCAATAATAAACACTTGTAAAAAAATAGATATGCTTATTCTTTTTAGATCTTTATAATTTTGAAGTCCTTTTTGATTACCAACTCTAATGGTCGCGGCAACGCCCAATCCAACAGCTATCATAAAGGTCATTGATGAAACATTTAAGGCTATTTGATTGGCCGCTTGATCAGTAGTACCCATAGTTCCTGCTAACCAAACTGCAGCTATAAAAACACCTACTTCAAAAAACATTTGTAAGGCAGTTGGAAATCCCAAACTGATAATACTTTTTAGTATGTTTTTCTTTATTTCCTGTAATTTGAGCCTTTTAAAATAAGGTTTAAATTTACTTTTGGCATTTAAAATTAGAATGATAAAAAATAACATGGCAAATCTGGAAAACAGGGTACCATATGCTGCACCAACCAATTCCAATCTAGGGAATATCCAAAATCCATAAATTAAAACAAAATTTAAAATTACATTCACCACATTTGCAATGACCGTTGCATGCATGCCGTATTTGGTTTGTCCCAATCCATCAGTAAACTGCTTAAATGCTTGAAATATCATTAAAGGGATCATAGAAAAGGCAACGATCTCCAGGTAAGGAATAGCTAATTCGACCACTTCAGGAGGCTGATCCATATACTTTAATACAGGTGTAGCAAACATTAAAATTAAAAACATGCTTATACCAAGTGTTGTACATAATAAAAGACCATGTTGAAAAATCCTTCTGCCCTTTTCTAAATTCTTTTCACCATCTGCTTCAGCTATCAGGGGGGTAATTGCAATAGAAAATCCAATTCCCAATGAAAAGGCAATAAAAACAAAACTATTACCAAGAGATACTGCGGCTAGGTGTGCAGCTCCCAAACGACCTACCATTATGTTGTCTGCTAATCCCACCAGTACATGTCCTAAATGACCAATCATAACAGGTACTGCCAATGATAAATTGTATTTAAATTCTGAAGAATATTTTTTTAGGTTCAATTAGTTTGATTTTGCTACAAATTTAATTTTTTCTTTAAGTATATATTAATTTAGTTGGTTTTATTTAATTGAAGTAAAAATCACTTCTTCTAAGAAGTTGGCTTTCGAAAATCCTAAATAGAAATAGACAACAAGATTATAAACCAACCAAAATACCTGACAGGTTTTGAAAACCTGTCAGGTCGTATAAAATAGGGGAGGTCAAAATAAAACTACCAGCAGATTAGTTGGTGATTTAAAAAAATAATAGGTATTAAACTTCATCCATCAGCTGACTTACTAAACCCAATATTTAGAATCGACCCAAAGGCCTAGTTAGCTGTCTCACCGGTAAGTCTGATTGACGATACTTTCGAAAAATTCGGATTATCCTGCACACCGCGGGTTCAACATAGCATATTGAGTCCGTTTTTAAAACACCTCAAAATTTAGTTAAACAAATAAATTTTAATCATGTATTTTCTTATATTTGCCTTTCTAAATTTGGAAGCTGTAGCTTCTGTTTTAGCTAATCAAAATAAGAAACCATTAAATTTTCTAAAATATGAATTTCGACATAAATCAACTTTTTGATCAATTAGTAAGCGTTAGTATTCAATATGGCCCTAAATTGATAGGAGCTGTCATAGTATGGATAATCGGTTCCATTGTAATTAAAAAATTATTAAAACTTTTTGTTAAAGGCTTAGATAAACAAAATACCGATGCTTCTCTCAAACCATTTCTAAAAAGTGTAGTTGGTATACTGTTAAAAGTATTATTGGCAATAAGCGTACTTAGCATGTTAGGTGTAGCGATGACTTCCTTTATTGCTATTCTTGGTGCTGCAGGTTTAGCTATTGGAATGGCTCTCTCTGGCACCTTACAAAATTTTGCAGGAGGTGTGATGATCTTACTTTTCAAACCATTTCAAGTTGGTGATTTAATAGATGCTCAGGGTCATAAAGGCAAGGTAAAAGAGATTCAAATATTTAATACCATTCTTACCGATCTGGATAATAAAACCATAATAATTCCCAATGGTGGACTTTCAACCAACTCTATGGTAAACTATTCTACCGAACCAACAAGAAGAGTTGATATATCTGTTGGTATCGCTTATGGTGAAAATGTTGATAAATCAAGAGAAATTTTAATGGATTTGGCAAAAAATGATAAAAGAGTTTTACCAGATCCTGCTCCCTTTATTGGAATTACGGAAATGGCAGACAGCTCAGTAAATTTAACTTTTAGAGTTTGGATAAATTCTGATGATTATTGGGGTGTGTTTTTTGATATGAATGAAAACGTCTATAATGCATTTAATAAATCAGGGGTTCAAATACCATTCCCACAAATGGATGTGCATATTCAAAAGAACGAGTAAGTAAATTTGTCAAAAATAAATCACTTGTAATAACAGCAATCACCTTCATCGCCTTGTACATCTTTTGATGTAATCTTGACCTTGAAGGTTTTTGATATTATTTCATCTGCAATAGATAAACATGAAGTTGCGGCCGGTGAAGGTGCGTTTAGCACATGAATGACACCATTATTATTTATTATTTTAAAATCATCTATCATATTGCCATTTATATCCACCGCCTGTGCCCGTACTCCTGATCGTGAAAATTCTACATCTTTATGAGATATTGATGGCATCATTTTTTGCAATTCTTTTACAAATAAATTTTTAGAGAAAGCTCTTCTATATTCTTCAACTCCCTTTCTCCAGTTTTTAGCGAATAATTTCCATGTTCCAATAAATCCAAAAGCTTGAAAAGTATCTTTTAAACTAAAACTAGTTCTTGAATAGCCCTCTCTTTTAAAGGTGAATACAGCATTCGGACCACATTCTACATCACCATTTATCATAGGTGTATAGTGAACTCCCAGAAATGGATATTTTGGGTCGGGAACTGGATAAACCAAATTGTTTAATTTACTTTTAGCATGATTCTTAAACTTGTAGTAATCTCCTCTAAAACCAACAATTTGCATATTTATTTTTAACCTGTCCTTCTTAGCCATTCTATCGGATTGCAATCCCGTACAGAAAATTATCTTTTCTACACTAAATTCATCCTGATTTGTTTGAGCGACTATTCTATTATTTCTTCGGTTTATACTTTTTACTTCGCAATTCGTAAATAACTTGCTTTTCGGATTGATCTCACTCAACTTCTCAATCAATTTCTTTGTAACTTCTGCATAGTCAATAATTCCTGCAGTAGGTACCCAAACTGCTTTAATGCCTTCAATAAAAGGTTCCTTCTCTTTTATTTCCATGTCACTCAAATATCGAATTCCTTTGGTTTGGTTCAACATACCATTTTGATATATATTTTCCAAAGTTGGCAGCTCTTCTATCTTAGTTGCTACAATTATCTTTCCACATATTTGATGTTTTATATTATTTTTTGTTGCAAACTCAACCAATTGATCTCTACCATTTTTACAATTTACAGCCTTTAAAGATCCTGGTTTATAGTAGATCCCAGAATGAATTACTCCAGAATTTCTACCTGTTTGATGAAATGCTGGTTTTTTTTCTTTTTCAAGGATGGCAATAGATTTTTTTGGAAATTTTAATTGTAACTTATAAGCTGTTGCAGCCCCAACAATACCTCCACCCACAACGATAAAATCAAAAGGATTACTCTTCATCAGTATGAATTTTTATAGGTAAAAACTAATGTTATAAAATACTTATTTAACATATTCTGTTTTTTTCATAAAACTTATGACTATAAAACTTGCAAAAAAGAATAAGGATAGGAGCAAAATCGATAATTTCATCGATTCTGTTAACTCTAAAGCAATTCCAAAAATAAATGTTCCCCAAACTATAGCTATTTTTTCGGTAAAGCCAAAAAGACTAAAATAAATTGCATGATCATTTGATTCTTCGGGAATCAATTTTGAGAAAGTCGATCTCGATAAGGTTTGAATAGCGCCAAGTACCAAACCGAGGAAAAAACTTATTATATAAAATTTGAACTGTACTGCCGGGTCATCTTTTTCCAAAAAATAAGCACTCAAACTAACTAATAACCAGATAAAAATAGTGATTTTTAAGGTTAAAATATTACCTATCTTTTTAGACAAACCAGCAAAGAAATACGCACCTGCTATTCCCAAAAATTGAATAACTATAATGGCAATTATCATGTTACTTGTTGATAATCCTAGCTCTGTTGACCCATAGATAGTAGAAAGTAAGATAAAAGATTGTACCCCTACACTAAATAAAAAGAAGGATGCCAACAGATTTAACAAAATAGGCTGATCTTTCAATTCTAAAATAACTTTTTTCAATTCTAAAAAACCTTTAAAAATATAATTCCTTTTTTTAGAGAGAATTTTTACATTATCTGGTAAACTATTAAAAGTTACCTGTGCAAATCCCATCCACCAAATACCCACAGTCAAGAAAGATATTCTCGGTGCCAAATTGGGGTCGGTTATATGATACCATTCGGGCTTCATTACCATACTTAGGTTGATCATCAACAATATTACAGATCCAATGTACCCAAAAATAAAACCTTTTGCGCTTACATTATCTTGTTGGTCATTATATGCAACCTCTGGTAAAAAAGCATTGTAAAAAACCAAACTACCCCAAAAACCAATACTTGCAAAAATGGAAAATACTATACCAATCCATAATGTTTCAACTCCTTGAAAAAAGAAAAGCATCATAACAGAAACAGATCCCAAATAACAAAAGAACTTCATATAACTTTTTTTATTTCCAACATAATCGGCTATACCCGACAAAAGAGGAGTTATAAAGGCTACTATTAAAAATGAAAAAGATAGTGCATAACTATATAAAGAAGTGTTATTGAATTGCATTCCTAAAAAAGTGACCAAACCACTATCAGTTTGTGTAACTGTTTCGTAATAAATAGGAAATACAGCTGTACTAATTACCAATGAATAAACCGAATTTGCCCAATCGTAAAAGGCCCAACTGTTAATTAGTTTTTTATCCCCTTTTTTAAGCATCTATTTGAGTTAGTTATTATTAAAGATGAGCAATTTACAATAATTTTACATTTATTATTTCTTCAATAGAATTAATTTAAATATTTTTTTTGGGAATAATATTTTACTAATTTCGCATCTCTAAACTAATTTTTAAAAAAGAATATTCTGTTCTGTAAATAACCGCGTGAGTTCAATAAAAAAATCAAAAAATAATAATTCCTTTGAAATTCCAAAAGGAATTATATTAACAGGCAAAATACTTCAATTTCTTTCAATAAATTTAGCTGCCCTATTTGCAGGTCGGATTTTTTCTACTCCTCTCCAATTTAATGCTCCGGAAAGAGAATTGATGATGCGTAAAAGCGCCAAATCAGAGCTCATTGAAATTCCAAGCCTTCAAAAAAAAATAATGCTTTATACCTATGGGTATTCAAAAAAGAAAATATTATTGGTTCATGGCTGGGCGGGAAGAGGGACGCAACTAGTGCAACTGGCCGATAAAATTTTAGAGAATAAAATGATGGTCTATTCATTCGATGCACCTGCACATGGCCTATCAGATGGCAAAAGAGCTTCCATTACAGATTTTATAGAAACTGTTAAAGAAATTGATAAAATTCACGGCCCGTTTGAAGCTGCAATAGGTCATTCACTGGGTGGTATTGTTTTGCTTAATTCTGTATCTAAAGGATTGAATATAAATAAATTAGTCACTATTGGGGCTGATAATTCGATTTCTGAAATATTTAAAATTCAAATAAAAAAAGTAAATCTAAAACCAATTATCGCTGAAAAATTAGAAAGAATATTCGAGAAAAAACACCAGAATAAAGCAGGTAGTTTTTCTTCAGAAAAAGTTGCAAATCAAGTAAATATTCCAACCTTAGTTATTCACGATAGTCAAGATAAATATGTTCCTGTAAGTAGTGCTTTGGCAATTCGACAAAATTTGAAATACGGTGAACTTCTTATAACAAATGGTTTGGGTCATCATAAGGTTTTTAAAAATAATCAAGTTATCCAAAGAATTATTAATTTTATACAATGAAAAATTTAATTGTCATACTAATATTATTTTTTACCTTTACTTTACAGGCGCAAAATAATTCAAAAACAGATTTAAAAGTGAACAAAACAGAGGAAGAGTGGAAGAAAATTCTAAGCAACCAAGAATACTATGTCTTGCGTGAAAAAGGAACCGACAGACCAGGTGACTATGGATACACAAAGCATTTTGAAAAGGGAACCTATTATTGTTCAGCTTGTAATGCGAAATTATTCGAATCAGGATCAAAATACGAGTCGCATTGTGGATGGCCTTCTTTTGATGATGCTATTGAAGGTGCAGTGAAATTTACAAAAGATACAAGTCAAGGTATGATTAGAACAGAGATCACCTGTACATCATGCGGTGGCCATTTAGGGCACATTTTTGATGATGGCCCTAAAGATACTACAGGTAAACGATATTGTGTAAATACAACTTCCATCATATTTAAAAAATCAGATATTTAATATCATCAATATTACCCCTCAATGGTTACTTCAATCCTAATGGAAGGCTGGGTTCCTAGTTATTTATATCCCTGCTTTGCCGGCGGACTTTATGATCGAGGTTATAATAAACCAACCTTTATACATTTTCTTTAAATTATAGCAGGTTGAAGGTTTTTAATTGAAATTGATACTTTTAACAGATACTAATACTTAAGATCTGATTTTTCAAAAATTAAATCATTAATGATTCTCTAATACCAATTTTTTCAATACTTTTAAAAACTTTAAATAAGAGTAATGCAAAAAAATTGGTTATCCAAAGTACCTCATCCTGTTATTTTATTATTTTTAATTATGGTGGCTGTAGCGGGCATGACCTATATAATACCGGCGGGAGAATACCAACGTGAATTGATTAATGGTCGTCTAAGAGTGATTCCGGGAACGTTTAAAATAATTCCTTCTAATCCAACAAGTTTTATGGATCTATTCAGAGCCCTTCCTACAGGGTTTAAAGGAGCAGCAGAAATTATTTATGTGGTATTAGCAGGTGGTATCATGTTTGGTGTACTTCAAAAGTCAAAAATGATTGAAAATGTTGTGGGCAGTATTGTTAAATATTTAGGCCAGGATAAAAAGTACTTTCTTATTGTTCTTATGACTTATATTTTTGGAATGGCAGGAGTAGCAATCGGATATGAAAACAATATAGCCATTGTTCCAATAGCAGCTGTTTTAAGTCTTGCTATTGGAGGTGATTTGATGTTAGCCGCGGGAATGAGTGTTGGTGCCATAACAATTGGGTTTGGTTTATCGCCAATCAATCCATATACTGTAGGGATAGGTCATAAAATTGCTGATCTACCCATGTTTTCAGGCGCAATCTTAAGAAGTATTTTATGTTTTACCGGATTAAGCGTGATGGCATATTACAATTTAAGATACTTTAAAAAGATCGAAAAGAATAAAGAGCTTTCTTTAACTAAAGGTGTTAGTGTATCAGGATTGATGTTGTCAAAAGACATTCAAAAATACAGTATCAGTAAACAAGATTTAATTGTCCTCCTTATTTTTATGGGTGGAATGACAGTCATGCTGTACGGTATTTTTGCATTCCATTGGTATATAAATGATATTTCAGCAATTTTTATTATTATTTCCATTGTAAGTGGAATAGCAGCTCGCTTAAAACCATATCAACTGGGTGAAACTATTTTAAAATATGTTGCGATTAGTGCACCGGGGGCATTTATGGTTGGTCTGGCCGCTGCGATTAAAGTTATAATGGAACAAGCACAGATCAGCGATTCTATCTCTTTTAATTTAGCTTCTTTAATTGAAGGTATGTCTGGTTACTCGGCTGCAGTTTTTATGTCGGTATCACAGTCTTTCATCAATTTTCTAATTCCTTCTGGAAGTGGTCAGGCATTGGCCACCTTACCCGTTATGATTCCTGTTGGAGATTTGTTGGGGCTAACCAGACAAACCAGTATATTGGCATTTCAAATTGGAGATGGAGTTGCTAATTTGATCAATCCTACTCTAGGCGGATTGATTGCTATGCTTAGTATGTGTCGTGTTAGTTTAGACAAATGGTTGCGTTTTATTTTTCCGATAACAATTATTATTTTATTAATATCATGGATCTTCTTAATGTTTAGTGTTTATATAAATTGGGGTCCTGCCTAAAATATCTTTAAATGACAGTACAAAATATTCTCAAAGATCTGGTTAGCTTTCCGGTTCTTGGTGGACAATCTAATCTTGAAATTGTAAATTATATTACAAATTTTCTTAAAAAGCATGATGTTGAATATAAATTAGTTCCCAATAAAGAGGGAAACAAAGCTTCAATACATTGTAGAATAGGTCCACCTGCAAATGATGGTTTTATACTATCGGGTCACTTGGATGTTGTACCTGTTAAAGGGCAAGCCTGGGATACCGACCCATTTATTCTTACCGAAAAACCAGATGGAAAACTGTATGGCAGAGGGTCTTGCGATATGAAGGCATATATAGCTTGCTGTTTGGTCAATCTTGAAAAGATGACGAAAGCTAATCTTAAAAAACCAATTTATTTTGCCTTTTCTTATGATGAAGAAATTGGCTGTGTAGGTGCTCCCGAATTGATAGATAATATATTGGAGCATTATAAAGAAAAACCAAAATATGCCATTATTGGAGAGCCTTCTTTAATGCAACCCATCGTAGGGCAAAAAGGAATTTGTGTTTTTAAAACAACTGTTCATGGGTCGCAAGGTCATAGCAGTATGATCAAACAAGAAGTTAGTGCGATTCACGAAGCCTCGAAATTAATTAATTGGCTGGATAATAAAATGGATATTTTGATCAAAGAAGGGCATATTGATAATCGATTTACACCTCCTCATACCTCTATCCATATTGGAAAAATAAATGGTGGAGTTGCACCAAATGTAATTGCCAATAAATGTGTTTTTTACTGGGATATTAGAATCATTCCACAAGACAGTATTGAAGAAGTTAAAAAAGAATTTCTCGAATATTGCAAGAAAAGAAAAGGTATTATGCAAAAAATAAATCCAAATTTTGATATTGTACTCACTTTTGACCATCCTGCTGTTCCTGCACTAGACACCCCTGAGCATCTATCGATTGTGCCTATTATAAAAAAGATTAGTGGTGAAGATAAATTAGGTACGGTTGCATATGCAGCAGAGGCCGGACAATTTTCTAATGCAGGTTTGGAAACGGTAATTTGTGGACCTGGTAGTATTGAGCAGGCACACAGAGCAGATGAATTTATATCTATTGATCAATTGAACAAAGGGGCCCAAATGATTTCCGATCTGATCGAATATTTATCTTAAGGTTAAACTTTAAATCATAGTAATCTAATGTTCAATAAAACTTTATAATTTATTATCTTTGCAAACCAGCAAATTCATACAGAATAAATTGATTTAATAATATTATGTTTAATAGTTTAAGTGATAAATTAGATAAAGCTTTTCATGTTTTAAAAGGGCATGGAAGTATTACAGAAATTAATGTTGCAGAAACATTAAAGGAAGTTCGAAGAGCTTTATTAGATGCCGATGTAAACTTTAAAATTGCAAAAGATTTCACTAATAGAGTTAAGGAGAAAGCACTTGGTCAGAATGTTTTAACTACCTTGAATCCAAGTCAGTTAATGGTAAAAATCGTCAAAGATGAGTTGACTGATTTAATGGGAGGAGAAACGGTTGGAATCAACTTAAAAGGATCACCAACAATAATTTTAATGTCTGGTTTACAAGGATCCGGTAAAACAACTTTTTCGGGTAAACTTGCGCATTTTTTGAAAACTAAAAAATCTAAACAGGTATTACTGGTTGGAGGTGATGTGTATAGACCGGCGGCTATCAATCAATTAAAGGTAGTTGGTGAACAAATTGAGGTGGATGTTTATGCAGAAGAAGAAAATAAAAACCCGGTTCAAATTGCACAAAATGCGATAAAATTTGCAAAATCTAATGGAAAAGATGTGGTGATAATTGATACCGCGGGTAGATTGGCGGTGGATGAACAAATGATGACTGAAATTTCGAATATTCATCAGGCTGTTCAACCACAGGAAACTCTATTTGTAGTAGATTCCATGACAGGTCAGGATGCTGTTAATACAGCTAAAGCCTTTAATGATATTTTAAATTTTGATGGTGTTGTACTTACTAAATTAGATGGAGATACCAGAGGTGGTGCAGCATTATCTATAAAATCTGTTGTTGACAAACCCATTAAATTTATTGGAACTGGTGAAAAGATGGAAGCAATTGATATTTTCCATCCAGACCGTATGGCCGAAAGAATTTTAGGAATGGGAGATGTTGTTTCTTTGGTTGAAAGAGCTCAAGAACAATATGATGAAGAAGAAGCCAGGAAAATTCAGAAGAAAATTGCAAAAAATGAATTTGGTTTTGATGATTTCTTAAAACAGATCCAACAGATCAAAAAAATGGGTAATATGAAAGATCTTGTCGGAATGATCCCCGGGGTAGGGAAAATGATGAAAGATGTCGATATTGATGATGATGCTTTTAAGGGGATCGAATCTATTATTTATTCCATGACTCCTGTTGAAAGAAGTAAACCTGCCATAATTAATGCCAGTCGAAAGAAAAGAATTGCAAAAGGATCTGGAACTAGTGTTCAGGAAATTAATCAATTGATGAAACAGTTCAATCAGATGAGCAAAATGATGAAAATGATGCAAGGTGGAGGTGCTAAAAAAATGATGCAAATGATGAAAGGAATGGGGAATTAGTTGGCAGCCAACAGTTGCAGTTGAATTATTTAATCAATTATATATAAAATATTATGAGTTTTAAAAATTTACTTGCTTATCAAAAAGTATTTGATTTGGCTATGGAAATTTTTGAAATCTCAAAAAAATTTCCAAAAGAAGAAACATACTCTCTAACTGATCAAATACGAAGATCTTCGAGGTCAACATGTGCGAATATTGCCGAAGCATACAGAAAAAGAAATTATCCAAAACATTTCATAAGTAAATTAACAGACTCTGATAGTGAAAATTCGGAAACACAGGTATGGATAAATTTTGCTGAATCTTGCAAATACATTTCATTAAAACAAAAAGAAACTTTAATAAATAAAAGCATTAAAGTTGGTAAATTGATTAATTTTATGACACAAAATCCTGAAAAATTTTATGTTAAGTAACTGCCAACTGAAACTGTTTACTGAAATCTTACAAATATGATAATATTAGATGGTAAAAAAACATCGAATGACCTAAAAGATGAAATTGCTAAAGAGGTAGCAATAAGAAAATCAAAAGGGTTAAAAACACCACATTTAGCTGCCATATTAGTTGGATCTGATGGTGCAAGTATGACTTATGTTAACAGTAAGGTTAAGTCTTGTGAAAAAGTTGGGTTTAATTCAACTTTAATAGATCTTCCTGAAGACACTACAGAAGAACAATTACTAAATGAAATTGAAGATTTGAATAAAGATTCTGATATTGACGGTTTTATTGTTCAATTACCATTACCAAAACAAATTGATGAGCAAAAAGTTTTGATGGCTGTAAATCCTGAAAAAGATGTTGACGGATTTCATCCGGTTAACGTTGGAAGAATGGCACTTGATTTGCCAACCTTCTTACCAGCTACACCATTTGGCATTTTAGAATTATTAAAAAGATACCATATTGAAACTTCTGGAAAAAACGTAGTTGTAATTGGCAGAAGTCATATAGTAGGAAGGCCTATGAGTATTTTGCTGAGCCAGAAAAGAGATGTGGGAAATGCTACTGTAACTCTTACGCATAGCAGAACAAAGAACTTATCGGAAATTACAAAAAATGCCGATATCATAGTTGCCGCTTTGGGAATAGCAGAATTTTTAACCGGTGATATGGTAAAAGAAGGTGTAACCATTGTGGATGTAGGAATTACCAGAGTTAAAGATGATACAAAAAAACGCGGATACAGATTAGCGGGAGATGTTGAATTTGAAAGTGTGAGCAAAAAAGCAGCTTATATCACACCAGTTCCCGGAGGTGTTGGTCCAATGACCATCGCTATGTTACTGAAAAATACTTTATTAGCCTGTTCAAGAAAAGATTAATTTACAAACTTTCTTTATTTAATAAAGGGTTAACATACATTTTCAAAAGTCTGAAATATTTATCTTTATTATTGGCTTTAGCAAGGTAGTTTTTAAAACTATCAATATCTGTACTGCTGTAGTAATGCACATATTTATTATCATTATATAATAAATCGTAAGCCATGTAATTGGTTTTCCAAAGTTGATAATTTTTATATACTATCCTATCAATTGCCGATGCTATTTCAATTGCATCTTTTTTTCTAATATTTGAGAATTGAATTGTATCAAGATCCAGTTTTTCAAAAACTAATTTTACATTTCCCTTAAAATCATTTATTCCGGATAAAATACTGTTTATATTTTCAAATTTTTCTTTTTTATATTCGCCCTCTTTCTCTGTAATGCTCAATTCAGATGATTTTTCAAAAGCACAGGGTTCATATTCAAAGGAAATGGTAGAAACCACAATATTTAAATCAGAAATAGACCTCTTTACATCATTTTCTCCACTCAGTAACAACATTTTAATTAATCCGGGAGCTGTAAGGTCATTTCCATCTTTTGTTCTTCCGTTTCTTTGAGCAATCCATGATGATACTTTTTTCTGCGTAATTGAATAACGCAAATAATGAGATAAATTAATCGAATTTGTAAGCATTTTCGATTTATTATTGCTTCGAATAACGGTAAACATATTATTCAATTTTGCAACTGATTTTAATGTTTTATTCACCATTAAATTATCACCCAAAGAAATTTCAGTAAAGGGTCTTCCGGTGTCATATAAGTGATTTTGAAGTAGAGCCGAATCTAAAAATATATCACGGTGATTAGAAATATAAAAACAATTGGATGTATCAAAAGAATCCAAACCGGTAATTTCGAAGGAAGTCATTGTATTTTCGATCGAGTTTTTAATTATTCTTTCTAAAAACTGTACTTGAAAATCTGCACAATTATTACAAGACTGCAACCTTGAAATAACATCTCCCTTAGTCCAGTTTTTATAAAAAAACTGAACACCTTTAATGAATTCTTCATTAGATTCCAGCTCCCTTAATGATCTTCTTACCTCTTCTTCAGTGTAAGGAGCTATTGATTTTATATAATCTTCCATTTCAATTTTCAATCTTTTCCCTTTTATCAATGAACAACATAGGCTTCCTGCTCATTTTAGGAAACTTCAATTTAGCAATTTCTTCCGGGTTAACAAATTCAAGAATTGGCAACACCCTTAATTTAGCTCTAAAATGATCTTTTAATCTATTTAATAATTCCTGAGAAGGTTCTAAAACTTCTAATTTTATAGTTATTCTATCTGTACCTATCTCATTCTTATCAATCTCGATAATATAATTATCAATCTCATCGAAATCATTGAGCAAATTATACATAGCTGGAGGATAGATGGTGGTGCCTTTATACTTGATCATTTGCTTTTTTCTACCAATTACTGGTCCGATTCGTGTCGTATTTCTTCCACATTTACAATTTTCATTGTGTGCCTTTACTACATCTCCAGTTTTAAATCTTAATAATGGCATTGCCTCAACACCCAAAGTTGTTATTACCAATTCACCTTCTTCTCCATTTTTTACTGCTTGATCATTTTCGTCTAAAATTTCAATAATGATCAATCCGGGATGATGATGCCCTCCCATTTGGTATTTGCATTCTGCAAAAGCAGTACTCATTTCTGTAGAAGCATAAGTTGAGTACAATTCTATATTCCATTTTTCTTTTATCTTTTCGGATAAGGTATTTGGTGATAGATCTTGATTTTTTAAAGATTCCCCTATACAAATAGCACCTTTTACAGAGCAATTTTCTAATGAAATTTCATTTTCTTCTGCATACTGAATTAGTTTAAGCAAAAATGACGGAACAGCCACCAAATAAGTAGGTTCAAATTTTATTATAGAATCCCATTGCAATTCGGGTATACCGGCACCAACCCGAATAATTCCTACACCTAACTTTCTAGCCCCTAAAAAATACGCCAAACCGGCCATAAATCTTCTATCTAATGTGGTCATCAATTGAATGGTGTCATTAGCTTTTATCTCTGAACATGAAAATGAGATTGCTTCATTGAACGCAAGCCTTTCCAAATCGGCATCCGTCAAGCCAAAAAATACGGGATTTCCAGTTGTACCTGAAGTAGTTACGTAATCAATTATTTTTTTTTGATCAACACAAATAAAATCTTTATTGTATTTCTGCAAATCATCTTTTGTTGTTAGCGGAATTTTTGATAAATCTTCCAAAGTTTGAATTGCGGTGTGATCAATATTATTTTTGGCAAATATTCTTTTATAAAAAGATGATTTTTTCACAACATATGCGAGAAGTTCCTGTAGTTTTTTCTCCTGGTATTTTTTTATGGCAGCCTTTGATTGTAATTCTATTTCAGGAATCATGTAAGAGTTGTTCTAAAAGTTCTATCATTTGTACTATTTCATCTGTTCAAAATTCATTGGTTCTTATTGGTCAGATTGAATTCACCAGTAAACATTTGGGTTGTTTTAAACATTAGTGTTACGGCTCATTTCAAAAGTCATCAATAATAATAAAAAATACTGAAACCTTCGAATTAAGTTATGGCGAATTTAATACAATTTTTTATTAATTTTTTTAATATAATCTTCAATTCTGAGCTTGTCTGGCTCTGTCGTTATTTCTTTAATTTTAGCTTTATTAAACTCGTTCAAAGCTGCTGCATAATATTTCTTTTGGTAATAATATTTCCCGGTTAAATAATACACATACCATGAATCTGGGTTCAAGGATTGGAATTCACGAAATTTACTTTGTGAAATATTCCCATTTGTATCAATTAATTTTTCAATTTCATCTTTTTCCAGTTTGTATTTTTTGTAATTCTTAAAAGCAATTGAATTTACAAACGGATCTTTAGCAATTAGTAAATTAGAATCTGATAAAGTACTGCTTTTACTGTTAGAATTTTTAAAAACACTATCTAACTGAAATGCAACAAATTCACCTAATTGATATGGATTTGCAGAAATCCAAATTAATCTGTCATGAGGTTGAAATACTACACCATGATGCGATAATAACTGATTAATTGATTTTTCATTTCCCAAACCAATTTTATCATTCCCTAATCCGTCTTTATTTCTTAATATGTCTACTGCCTTTTGGGGAGATATTTTTTCACTTACATTTAAAAGTTCATTCATCCTTTTGTATCTGTAATTAGAGTCACTATTGGCTATATGCTTTATATTTTTTTTATCAAACTGATATGCTTTGCTTTGAAAATGATTGGAACATACAATTTTTGAACTATTTTCAACTTCATAGACTCCAAAATTATTAGGGGATATTTCTATAATAATTGCCCTATTATCCATGTCACTTCCTATTAAAATAGACTCTGAGACAAATACTTCTTTTTGTTTAGCTATTTCAACAGCTTCTTTTAAATTAGATGAATATTGCAATATTTCTCTTGCAACTAGAGATATGGGAGTTTTGGCCATTTTTGGAATATCAGATTTACCTGCATTGATAGTGACGGTTAAACCTTTTTCATTCATTCCAGACATCACACCAATCATTCCTGCCCATGAAATAGACACAAATTTGTATCCTTTATCAGGACTTATAAATGATATAATTTTATCCTCTGCGAATTCGTCGTTTACATAAAAGTCAAAATTTCTTGCTATTAATAAATTTCCGTCTAGTGTATTATCTCCCCAAACGGCAAATGAGGTGCAACCAACTAAAGCCAAATCTTTAAAAGCATGTCCTATATCATGAGCACCGTGCAGGTATATACTTCTAATAAATTTATTCGCGATAAAGTTATATTTATTGGAAGAATATTGTGAAATTCCATAAATTTCTAACTGATATTCCGGTTTGATATAATCAATTATTTTTCGATTGTACCAAGCCAAAATATTTTGTAATACTTTTTGTTTGAATTTTGATGGGACAAAATTTTCAACTTTTGACAAAAAAACTTCTTCTTGTTTTCTTATCATTTCTTGCGATAATTCACCTATAGAATTTCCCATATCCAACGGGTTTCCTGATGCAACCAGTTCCCATTGTTTGTATTTGTTCTTGCGAAAACTGTTATTTCCCTTAAATAATAAAGTATCATTTATTCTCTCTACTTTATCATTGCTTATAGAATATGAATCAAAATCGGGTTTATATTTCTGTGATTTTTTAACACCACAAGACGAGACAAGTGCCACTATAATCAAATACCACAAAAAGTGAACTTTGTTTGTTAACATTCTTTCAATGATT
>VAPK010699754.1_pt1 | contig 17039 bp, 19 predicted proteins | sample 3395031 | NCBI WGS metagenome assembly VAPK01 (sample SAMN08290443, study PRJNA428436) | hydrothermal vent metagenome | isolation source: Deep-sea hydrothermal vent chimney 1 | place: Pacific Ocean: Juan De Fuca Ridge
CCATCATGATTCACACGTTGTAATATGGCAACGCGCAACCCCTTCTTTACCGCCTGTAACGGCTTTTTGCTCGAGCTGTTCTAAATTGAGGTTTGGGTAGTTGAGCACACGAATGAGCATGGGTAAATTGAGACCTGAGACGATTCGGATATGATGATGATCCGAGACAGCACAGGCAATATTACTGGGCGTTGAGCCGAACATATCCGTTAGGATGAGAATACCGCTCCCTTGGTCTAATCCTATCAGCCGTTCTTGTAATTGCTGTTGAATGTCTTCCGCTTTGTCGGTGATTCTAATATCCAATACTTTGGCAGGCAGCGGACAATGGGTAAGCATTTGACGTGCTGTGTTGAGCATTTCGATGCCGATATGATTATGGGAAACGAGTAGGAGGCCAACCGTCATGCGTGTTCTCGATGTCTAATTAATAGGTCTTGTGTGCCTTCATCTTGTAGTCGTTTTGCCAAGGCTTCAACTAAATAGACAGAACGATGTTGGCCGCCTGTGCAGCCGATGGCGATGGTGAGATAGCTGCGCTTATTATCCCGAAAATGGGGCAACCAGAAAGAGATGAAATCACCAATTTGTTGTGTCATGTCGATAACGGCTTGCTCTTGCTCTAAAAATTTGACAACTTCCGGATCATGCCCTGTTTTATCTCGCAACTCTGTAACCCAATGAGGATTGGGCAGGCAACGGATGTCAAACACAAAATCAGCCCCAGGCGGGGTGCCATGTTTAAACCCAAAAGAGAGCAGAGAGAGAGACATGGTGTTGGTGGGATGGCGCGAAACCCGTTCGATAATCATCCGGCGTAGTTCGTGGACATTAGTATGGGTGGTATTAATCCGTAAATCAGCTTCACCATGTAGATGCGTCAACAATCGACGTTCTTGTTCAATGGCTTCAGACAGGGGGATTTGTTTGCTGCTCAAAGGGTGCTTGCGCCGTGTTTCACTGAACCGTTTGAGCAGGATGTCATCATCGGCATCAAGGAAAATAATTTCATATTCGATCTCGGCTTCGGATAGTTGGGCGAGCAATAATGGGAAATCATTTAGGGAGGCAGGGGTATTACGACCATCAATACCCACCGCACATTTGTGATAATGTGGATCTTGTTGTATTTGTTGTGCGAGCGCGGGCAGTAAGGCCAGCGGGAGATTATCTATGCAGAGATAATCTTGGTCTTCAAGGGTATTGAGCGCGACGCTCTTCCCTGACCCTGATACCCCGCTGATAATAATGAGCTTCATGATGATTGGCCACGCATGGCTTCTTGTTGCTGTTCACAGAAGTCATGCGTCGTATTATCATGTTTCATTGCGATCCATGTCATGAGACGATGGCTGAGTTGCGCTGGATTATGTGGATTAAGTGTGAGCTGAGGAAAAGTGTGGTCTAAGATCGTGTAGTGACCGAGTTCTGGTTGTAAACGGGCATGAGGCCGTGATTCAGGATCAAGATATACAACATAATCGACAGGGTGGTGTGTGATGATTGCAGCATGGCCAAATAGTTTTGGTACATTAATGAGGCCAATTTCGCGTTGATGCAGTAGCCCAGAAAGTAATGGTGGGCAATGGCCCACAATAAGCCCATCTTGCTGTTGAAATTCGATGCAATCATCGGCAATGAGTTGGTGATGATGATGCAATAATTCAAACGCCAGACTACTTTTCCCACTGCCTGCAGCGCCAACGATTAAGATGCCTTTATTTGCAATGCACATGAACACACCGTGATGTGTCTCTATTTTAGGTCGTATTGATGGAGGTGAAGAATGTATCATCTTTAATCATCATCAACAGCCAATAAAATATCAAACACGTGTTCGGCATCCTTAGCTTCACGGATTTGTTGACAGATTTCATCTTGGCGAAATAAAGTGACGAGGCGAGAAAGTTCTTTGAGATGTAGGTCGTTATCTTCTTCTGGGACAAGCAAGCCAAAAATAAGATCAACACCTTGACGATCACTTTCACCGAAATCAAGGGGTTTGTCTAAGGTGATCATAGCGGCGATAGTGTGCTTGAGGTGGGGGAGACGTGCATGTGGAATCGCCACGCCTTTCCCCAAACCTGTGCTACCGAGATCTTCTCGTGCAAACAGTGCTTTGAAAATATCGTCAGCATCATTTTCTGGTGTATTGGCGGCCAATAGGGTGGACAGACTTTCAATAAGACGCTTCTTGCTAGAAGCGCCATCATGAAAATTAATATTGCCCGAACGGACTAAGAGGGATGCAATATGCATAGGAAATACAAACGCTAGCCAGCGGCATTATGCTTCATGTTATGACCATCAGATTGATGGTGGTTTTTCATTTTATCTTTATGTTTGATAATTTGACGATCGAGCTTGTGAGCCATGGCATCAATGGCGGCATACATATCTTCGGATTCATCTGAGGCAAACAGATCCGCACCACTCACATGAACGGTTGCTTCCGCTTTTTGACGATCTTTTTCAACGCTGAGAATAACGTGTACATTAGTCAGATGGTCGAAATGGCGGGTAATACGTTCAAATTTGCTAGTGACATGGTCATGCAAGCTGTCAGTGATGTCGATATGTTGTCCAGTGATGTTCATTTGCATGGAACTACTCCTGTTTGGTAATTAAAATAAGCGCTTTCTTTCGCTTGAAGAGGGGATGTTAAGTGACTCACGATATTTCGCAATCGTGCGACGTGCAACTTTGATCCCTTGTGCTTGTAGCATATCAGCAATTTTATTATCGCTGAGAGGTTTTTTCAAGTTTTCTTCATCAATTAGCTCCTTAATCATGGCACGAATGGCGGTAGCAGAACATCCTGCGCCATCATCAGTATCAACATGACTGGAGAAAAAATATTTAAGTTCGAAAATACCACGTGGGGTATGGAGAAATTTTCGGGTGGTGACGCGTGAAATAGTGGATTCATGCATGTCAACTTCATCCGCAATTTCATGTAAAATGAGTGGCACCATAGCGGCCTCTCCCTCTTCTAGGAATCGAGATTGACGTTTGATGATAGCAGCAGTAACTTTGAGTAGTGTTTCATTGCGGCTTTCAAGACTTTTTAGAAACCAGCGTGCTTCCTGCAAGTTGGTTTTGAGGTAGCTATTGTCTGCACTACTTCCCCCTTGATTGATAAGCTGAACGTAGTGTTCTGCGATCGTCAGGCGTGGTGCGACCTCTGCATTGAGGCTAAGCCGCCATTGACCATCTATTTTTTTTGCGTAAATATCGGGCGTGATATATTCCGTGCGGGTCGTTTCAATTTGGCTACCAGGCCGTGGATTTAACAATTGAATTATGGCGACCAATTCTGCCAACACATCATCATTTATCTTAAGACTTCGTTTGATAAGTGCGTGTTCATGTTTTGCAAGATGTTCGAGATGATGTGCTGCTAATTGACGCACATGTTCAATATGAAGCGTGTCATCTGGATATTGTTGAAGCTGGATGAGCAAGCATTCGCTTAAACTACGTGCCCCGACACCGAGGGGATCAAAATACTGAATGCGGTGGAGGACGGCTTCAATTTCATCTAGTTCAGTCAGCTCGTCATCCTGCAATGGCAGGCCTTGTTGAATATCTGAGAGCGCGCTTGATAAATAACCTGCTTCATCAATTGAATCGATCAAGGCAGCCGCAATATGCAGTTCATGTGGTGAGAAGGGCGTGAGTTCCATTTGCCAGCGTAAATGCGCCTGCAAAGAATCGTTGCTGTCATCTTCATCATCAAATTGTGTTGGCTGGGTTGATGTGGGTGCGCTGCTCGTATTTTGTGGCAGATTAGTGTAAGTATCTTCCCATTGGCTATCAGTGGGCATATCGGCGGGAATATTGCTATTGTCTAAGTCAGAGAGTTCTGTTGCGCTCACATGTAGTGGCTCATTCTCTTGTGCCATCTCTGGAGAGGTTTCAGGCGTGATATCTGGCGCAGAATCATCAACAAGGCTGTCGTTTTCCTCACGCTCAAGCAAAGGATTACTTTCAAGCGCTTGTTGGATTTCCGTATGCAATTCTAGTGATGATAGTTGCAGTAGCCGAATGGCTTGCTGCAATTGTGGGGTCATCGCAAGACTTTGACCCATTCTGAGTTGTAGCGCGGCTTTCATAACGCAGTGTTAACTATCCATTTGAACATAGGGGGAATGGTACCGCAGAGAGACGAGGCTGACTAGCATGATCGAGGCTAAAAGCATTGCACTGCATTAGATTTAAAACTAACCCAGAGTGCTTTCCCGACAGATAACTCAAGTGATTCAAGGGATTGTGGGCTGATAAGGACATGAAAATCCTCACCACAATGGACGGTGAGGTGGATCACATTATTTTCTTCAACAATTGAAATAAGCCGCCCTAAGAAGTGATTGCGCATACTAGAGTGTAGTGTTTGTTTTGAGATGACAATTTCTTTGGGGTCAATGGCGATATAGTCATAGTTTTTTTGCCCTTTAGGGACTTCGATTTTAATGTTCCCCGTATCAAAAATATGTTGTTTTCGTGCGCCATGGAATAGATTGAGACGTGGTGCAGGCGCTAACCTCCCTTTGTTTAAATAGATAATATTATTGGAGAGGGAGAGCGCTTGTAGATGGTCATGGGTACTGAAAATGACCGTGTGATTTTCTTGCGTAGCATAGTGCTGAATGATGCGCGTTAATTGTTTTCGGCTATGGGTGTCAAGATGAGAAAAGGGTTCATCCAGTAGCAAAATTTGTGGTCGGTGGGCAATGGCACGGGCAATCGCCGCGCGCTTGCGTTCACCGCCAGAAAGACTCGATGCAGATTGATCCGCCAGTTGTGTCAGATCGACTTGTGCTAGTGCATCGTGGATACGTGTTGCATGCTGTTCTCGGGGGATATTTTGGAGTTTGAGCGCGAGCTGGATATTATCTGCAATACTGCCACGGAGTAAATAAGGTTGCTGTGCAACATAGCCGATATGTCGTTGTAATTGTTGGCTGGTAGCGGGTGTCAGGCGTTGTTGGTTGAGAACAATCTCACCTTGCGAGGGTTGGCTGATGAGTGCCAATAAGTTTAATAATGTCGATTTTCCTGCGCCATTATCGCCAAGCAGGGCAATCAGTTTTCCGGATGGAATAGCGAGCTCCGGCAGTTCAAGAATACAACGACTGTCCGTATGGATTTGAATGTTTTTGAGTTGGTAGGCGGATGTCATGGCGGTGTCCGCTGTAGCCATGACAAGCTAAAGGTGAGGATAAAGGTGACTAATAATAAGAGCATGCCTAATGCCAAGCCCGTTTCAAATTCCCCTTTGCTGGTTTCTAATGCAATCGCGGTGGTCATGGTGCGGGTGAAGCCTTCAATATTGCCACCGAGCATCATGGCGGCACCAATTTCACCGATGGCACGCCCAAATCCCGTAATGATGGCTGCGATAATGGCAAAGCGCATTTCAATGGCGGTTTGCCAAGTAATTTGCCAGCCACGGGCACCGAGGCTGCGAAGTGTCGGCACAAGCCGGCGATCAGCCGCATTCACTGCTGCAATCGTCAGATTCATAATGATAGGAAAAATCAGGATAGTTTCGGCGATAATCACGGCGGTACGTGTATATAGCAGATCCCAATGACCGAGTGGGCCATAGCGACTGAGCAAGCCATAAAGTAATAATCCAATTACCACAGTAGGCATGGACATTAATGTGTTGAGCAGATGTTGTAGCATTGCCTTGCCACGAAAGTGGTTTAAGGCGGTCATAATGCCCGCTGGGATCGCTAAGCTAGCCGCAATGAGTGTAGCGATCAGAGAGATAAATAGCGAGGTGCTAACGATTTGATAGGTGTCAGGATCGAAGCTTGTGATGAGGGCTCCTGCACCGGCCAATGCATCAACAAAATAGCTCATCGTCGGGTGACTAGGTCACCAAACCCAGATTCTTGCAAATAGTGAGCGTTGGATCCGTCCGATTCATCGTATAAAAATGCAAACCAGGCGCGCCCGCGTCAATCAATTGCTGGCAGAAATAAGTGAGGAATTCGGTAACAAACGCCTGCATGTCATCAGCATTATTTTCACCATAGGCTTCCAATTGCTTTCGCAACCATCGCGGAATTTCAGCGCCGCAAGCATCAGAGAAACGTGCGAGCTGGGCATAATTATTGATCGGCATAATGCCTGGGACAATCGGAATATCAATGCCATTATTTTGGCAGCAGTCGACAAACACGGTGTAGGCATCAATATTATAAAAATACTGGGTAATCGCGCTATTGGCACCCGCATCGACTTTACGTTTGAAATTAGCAAAATCAACCGTCGCATTATCTGCTTGTGGATGCACTTCAGGATAACAAGCCACTTCAATATGAAAATGGTCGCCCGTTTCTTGGCGAATAAAATCAATCAATTCGTTGGCATAACGGAAATCACCGGGATCACGCATACCCGAAGGCAGATCACCGCGTAAAGCGACAATACGATGAATATCATTGTCTTGGAAGGTTTGTAAATGTGCCCGAATAGCATCGGCTGTTGAACCAACACAAGAAAGATGCGGTGTTGCATCTATCCCTGTTTCAGCCTGTGCTTGTTGGATATCGATAACGGCGTTCAGTGTGTTATCTTGCGTCGAACCACCGGCACCAAACGTGACCGAATAGAACTCAGGACGCAACACAGCCAAGTCCTTGCGGACTTGCTGTAATATCGCGATCCCTTTTTCCGTTTTAGGTGGGAAAAATTCGCAGCTAAGGATTAATTTTTGTGTCATATTTAGTATCTATAATGTTCTGGTTTGTAAGGCCCATTTTTATCCATGCTGAGGTATGCCGCCTGTTCATCAGTGAGTTTCGTTAGGTTAGCACCAATTCGACCTAAATGCAGGCGTGCCACTTTTTCATCTAATGATTTTGGCAACACATACACTTCATTTTTGTAAGTATCGCTATTTTCCCATAGTTCAATTTGCGCCATTACCTGGTTGGTGAATGAAGCAGACATCACAAAACTAGGATGGCCCGTCGCACAACCTAAGTTCACCAAACGCCCCTCAGCTAATAGCGTAATGCGTTTACCATCAGGGAAGATAATATGATCGACTTGATCTTTAATATTGACCCACTCATATTGGCGTAATGAAGCGACATCAATTTCGCTATCAAAATGACCGATATTGCACACAATTGCTTCATTCCGCATTGATTTCATATGGTCATGATTGATAACGTTGACGTTACCCGTTGTGGTGACAAAAATGTCACCCATGCTTGCCGCATCATCCATGTTCACCACGCGATAACCTTCCATCGATGCTTGTAAGGCACAAATGGGATCGATTTCAGTCACCATTACTGTTGCACCCATGCCTTTAAAGGCTTGCGCACAGCCTTTGCCCACATCGCCATAACCGAGCACAACACAGATCTTACCGGCAATCATGACATCAGTAGCGCGTTTGATACCATCTAATAAAGATTCACGACAGCCATACAAATTATCAAATTTAGATTTTGTTACCGAGTCATTCACGTTGATTGCAGGCACTTTTAATGAGCCGTCTTTCATCATTTCATATAAGCGATGCACGCCCGTAGTCGTCTCTTCTGATAATCCTTTCACCTCTTTCAATAATTCAGGATAGTCATCATGCATGATTTGCGTTAAATCCCCGCCATCATCCAAAATCAAATTTGGGCGCCAGTTATTAGGGCCAAAAATGGTTTGTTTGATACACCAAATCGCTTCCTCATCCGTTTCACCTTTCCAAGCGAACACAGGAATATCTTGTACCGCCATCGCAGCAGCTGCTTGATCTTGGGTTGAGAAGATATTGCATGAAGACCAACGCACTTCCGCGCCTAAATCAATCAATGTTTCGATTAAGACGGCCGTTTGGATGGTCATATGCAAACAACCCGCAATGCGTGCGCCCGCTAAAGGGTTCTTGCCTTTATATTCTTCCCGAATTGCCATCAAACCAGGCATTTCAGTTTCAGCAATTTTGATTTCTTTTGCGCCCCATTCTGCTAGGCTAATATCGGCGACTTTATAGTCAGGTGTTGAATTTTCAATCGTCATGTTCTTTCCTTAAATTAAATCATTAAATCTTAGCGGCATCACGCAGCGCGGCGGCTTTATCTGTTTGTTCCCAAGTAAATGCGGGCTCTTCGCGGCCAAAATGACCATATGCAGCGGTGGCTTGGTAAATGGGGCGAATTAAATCAAGCATCTTAATTAAGCCGACAGGGCGCAAATCAAAATGATCGCGCACGAGTGTTTCTAGTTGATCGGCAGGTAATTTACCTGTGCCAAAGGTTTCAACGCTGATCGATGTCGGTTCGGCCACACCAATAGCATAGGAAATTTGAATTTCACAGCGATCCGCCAAACCCGCCGCGACAATGTTTTTTGCCACATAGCGCCCTGCATACGCTGCCGAGCGATCCACTTTAGAAGGATCTTTACCCGAGAAGGCACCACCACCATGCCGTGCCATGCCACCATAGGTGTCTACGATGATTTTACGACCCGTTAAACCCGCATCACCCACCGGGCCACCAATAATAAATTGGCCCGTTGGGTTGATATGATAAGCCGTTTTCTTCGACAGCCATTTTGCAGGTAAGGTCGGCTTAATAATCGTTTCCATCACCGCTTCTTGTAAATCAGCTTGTGAAACATCAGGGTTATGCTGGGTAGACAGGACGACGGCATCAATCCCAATTGGTTTGCCATCTTCATAAATAAACGTTACCTGGCTTTTAGCATCAGGGCGTAACCATGCCAACTCACCGTTTTTGCGTACTTCCGATTGGCGTTTCACCAAACGATGCGCATAGGTAATCGGCGCTGGCATCAACACATCAGTCTCATTGCTGGCATAGCCAAACATCAAGCCTTGGTCACCGGCCCCTTGTTCTTCAGGTGTTTGGCGATCCACACCTTGTGCAATATCGCTTGATTGCTTGCCGATTAAGGACATGACCGCACAGGTCTGCCCATCAAAACCTACCTCTGAGCTGTTGTAGCCAATATCCGTAATGGTTTTACGCACGATATCTTCCAAATCAACCCAAGCTGAAGTCGTGATTTCTCCGGCAATAATTGCTGCGCCGGTTTTGATCAACGTTTCACACGCCACGCGCGCTTGCGGATCTTGTTTTAGAATTTCATCCAAAATGGCATCAGAGATCTGATCGGCAACCTTATCAGGATGGCCTTCAGAAACAGATTCAGAGGTAAAAACAGAAAGTTTACTCATGATCAAACTTGCCTCATTAAATTTAATGAACAGGTAGATGAGTGGGAGATATGCCGCTCATTATTCCAGTTACCTGTTAATAATGAGCGCAGTTAAATAAGTTAGTTGGATAAGCCTAGCAGGGAGATCCTGTCGCAGCGCTCCTTATCCAATGGGGCTATTCTAGTCTAATTGTGGAAAAAAACAAGGTTTGCTATAGCAAATAGATGGTTAGCTTATGATTTTATTGGTTTTCTCGTCAGCCCAATTAACACTAAAAGCAAGCTAAGCATAATAAGTGCCCATGTATTAAGGGTCGGTATCGGCCCGATTGCATGAACGGCAACATTATCTAGCGCCGCGCCTGCGGAAAAGTCTGTTCCCGCAGGTTGAGGAAGGATAGATGCGGTTCCTGATGGCGGAGTAGGTGTGAATCTAAACGTGGTTGTTGTTGTGGTTGCTATAAAGGTAGTCTCAAAAAAATCCCAAGTGTTGGGGCCTCTTAATCCAGCCACAGGGCCGACAGCCGTTTTTGTTAAGGTCTGAGTGAAGAGGGTTGCTGCTGCTGAATCTTCTATTGCTACTTGAAACGTGACGGTCTCGCCAGCATCATGACCTACATCTTCTCCCCAGTAAAAAGAGAGTACATAGGCTGCGCCAGGTGTTGTATTGATCGTTTGACTGAGGACATTAGTTGGAACAATTTCTACGGTTCCCATAGGTTGTGTACCGTTTGGGCCAGAAACATAATTGTTTCCCATTAAATCTAAGAATTGATTTCCATCTTGAGCAAGCGCCCAAGATGGTCCAACATCAGACCATCCATCAACATTTTCTGTAAAATTCCAGCCAGTCAGCGTGTTTGAGTTGTAGTCATTGCCAATAAAGGTACCATTCGGGCCTGTAAAACCATTAGGAAATGTAGCTACATTTGTGAAGTCTTGTGCTTCAAACGACCCGTTAGCAATCAGGTTTGGCCCTGCTGCATAGCTAACGTTGAGGCATAATAAGCTGCTTATGGCAAGCAAGGACAGTATTATTACCCTATGAATATTCAGATTAGAAGTAGAGCTGATATCTTCTCTTTGTGATGATGCGTACATAATTAACAACCTTAAAAGAGTGAATTTAAACTGATTTTAGACTGTTTAGAATATGTATTCAACGATTATTTAAGATTCAACTATGCAGTGTTTATTTTTAATAACAAACTATCGCCATGTTGTTTGAACCACAAGCGGGCAGATGGATAATCTGGATAATGGTGTGAGACTTGTTGCCAAAAATCTGCGGAATGGTTGAGATGTTTGATATGGCTGAGTTCGTGGATGATAACGTAGTCGATAATATCACTGGGCGCTTGGATGAGTTGCCAGTTAAACTGCACTTCACCTCGGGCATTGCAGCTACCCCAACGCGCTTTATAGGTGCGTGTGCTAATTTTCGTGGGGTGTAGACCGGTGATGGTTGCTAAGTGTTTTGTGCGTTGTTGGAAATAATCATTGGCTTGTTGGCGATACCAGTTGATGAGCAGGCGCTGTATCGCTTTTGGTTCCGGTCGTGTTTTTGCGTGAATTTGCAGTTGTTGATCTTTAAATGTTAACGATGCTCTGCCTGTTTTCTGAACATAAACGAGTAGATATTCTTGGCCGAGATAGGCATGGGTTTCTCCAATGATATATTGTCGTTGTGTTGGTGGGGTTGCTTGGGCGAGTTTTTGTTTAATCCAATGTGATTTTTTAAGCACAAAGGCTTTCGCATCCTTGCGGGCAAGTGAATGCGGTATGCGAATGGTAGCACCCTCGTGCGACACTTGTAGCGATAGGCTTTTACGACGGCGACTACGGATTACTTTAACCTCGAAGCCATCGCCTTGGATGATGGTCATATTCACTCAGGGAATTGAAAGAAAAAAACCATTTTACGGTATCATGGCATCCACCGTTAGATTATCAAGGACATGTTATGGGCGCAACGCCTGCCTACCGCCTATCAATCGCACCAATGTTAGATTGGACGAATCGTGATTATCGTTATTTTATGCGGTTGATTACACGGCATAGCTTGTTATATACCGAGATGGTAACGACGGGTGCGATACTTTATGGCGAGAACCTAGAGCGATTTTTAGGTCATGATGTGTCAGAGCAGCCAGTAGCTTTGCAGTTAGGGGGGAGTGAACCTGCGGCGTTAGCAGCATGTGCTAAGCTGGGCGAAGAATGGGGATATAGCGAGATTAACCTGAATGTGGGTTGCCCGAGCGATCGGGTGCAATCTGGGCGATTTGGAGCCTGTTTGATGGGAGAGCCAGCGTTGGTGGCGGAAGGTGTTTCGGCGATGCAGGCGGTGGTGGATATTCCTGTGACGGTAAAAACCAGACTAGGGATTGATGATCAGGATAGTTATGCTTTTTTATCTGACTTTATCGCGACCGTTTCTGAGGCAGGGTGCGAACAATTTATTTTGCATGCACGCAAGGCGTGGTTAAGTGGCTTAAGTCCGAAAGAGAATCGCGATGTGCCGCCGCTAGATTATGAGCGCGTGGTGCAGATCAAGCAGGATTTTCCTAAATTGAAGATTATGATCAACGGCGGCGTGAGCTCATTAGCGGCGGCGAAGCAACATTTAACGCAGCTTGATGGTGTAATGATTGGCCGAGCAGCCTATCACGACCCCTATTGTTTAGCATCAGCAGATAAAAACCTGTTTGGGGATGACCATGAGGTATTGTCGCGTCATCAGGTGGTGCGCGCCATGTTGCCGTATATCGAGCAACGGATGACACAAGGGAAAAGCCTGCAAGCGATAACACGGCATATGCTGGGGCTATTTCAAGGGCAGCCTGGTGCGAAAATGTGGCGACGCTATTTGAGTGAGAATGCACATGTTAAAGGTGCGGAGATTATGGTGGTTGAGCAGGCGTTAGAATTAGTGCCGGAAGAACCTTAATTTGCAGGTTATTCCCACGGAGGTGGGAATCCATTCGATTTACAGGAATTGTGTGGAAGCAGAAATATAGCGGATCAAGTGGATACCCGCCGCCGCGGGCATGACGGAGGTTTATTTTCTTAACCCTGTCCCTTTCTTCAACAACCGCAACGCAAACCAACTCAATCCAATAATACAGCCAATGGTAATCACAAAGGCCGTGGTGACGGAGACATCCGATGTGCCTAGCATCCCATAGCGGAATCCATTAACGAGATAGAAAATAGGATTGAGCAGAGAAGCTGTTTGGCCGAACTCGGGTAAGAGGCTGATGGAGTAGAACACGCCTCCGAGATAGGTGAGAGGGGTGAGGATAAAGGTGGGCACAATGGATATTTGGTCGAAGCTATTGGCATAGAGGGCGTTAATAAACCCGCCCAGCGCAAACAGAATGGCGCTGAGGATAATAATGCTAACAGTGATAACCGGGTGGGCGATATGGATATCGGTGAAAAATAGCGAGATGATTGTCACGATAATGCCAACCAATAAACCACGTGCCACACCACCAGCAAGGTAGCCGATAAGGATAAAGCTATTGGAAAGCGGGGCGATCAGCAGTTCTTCAATATGGCTTTGAAATTTGGCGCTATAAAATGAGGAAGCGACATTGCTATAGGCATTATTAATGATCGACATCATGATGATGCCAGGGGTGATATATTCGATATAGCTGAAGCCATCCATTTCGCCAATGCGGCGACCAATAAGATTGCCGAAGATAATGAAATAAAGTGTCATCGTGATCGCAGCAGGTAAAATAGTTTGTGGCCAGATCCGTAAGAAACGGCGGATTTCACGGATTAGAATTGTTTGCAGGCCGATCCAGTTATAGCGCGCGTTCATGCCTCTGCTCCATGGATGGTTGGCTCGACCAAGGTTAAAAACAGCTCTTCTAATCGGTTGGCCTTATTTTTCATACTGGTCACGGTAATACCTTGCTTGCTTAGCTTGGTAAATAAGGGTGAAAGATGTTCACTGCTTTTTAAGGAGATCTCTAAGGTTGTCTCATCAACCATGATGCAAGATATACCAGCCAGCGTCGGGCAATCTTGAATCGGCGCGGCCAAATAGAGAATAAAGGTTTCTCGATCTAATCTGCCGAGCAAGGATTTCATATCGGTATTTTCGATAATATGGCCCTGATCGATAATCGCGATATTGCGGCATAGACTTTCGGCTTCTTCCAGATAATGGGTGGTCAGGATAATGGTCGTGCCTTCGGCGTTGAGTTTTTGCAAGAACGTCCACATAGAACGGCGTAATTCAATATCTACACCTGCGGTGGGCTCATCTAAAATCAATAGACGTGGCTGGTGGACGAGGGCACGGGCAATCATTAACCGACGTTTCATACCACCCGATAAGGTGCGGGCAATGCTATCTCGCTTTTCCCATAAGCCGAGTTGCTTTAATAAACGATCGGCATGCGGTTCAGCTTGTGCGCTTGGGATCCCGTAATAGCCCGCTTGGGTGATCAGGATATGTCTGATTTTCTCAAAGCCATTAAAATTAAATTCTTGCGGCACAAGACCAATATGTCGTTTGGCTTCATTTATGTCTGTCGCGGTGTTTACCCCAAATACATGCACACTACCTGAGGAACGGGTGACTAAATCTGCAATCACGCCAATTGTGGTTGATTTACCCGCACCATTGGGCCCGAGCAAAGCAAAAAAATCACCTTGTTCGATTTCAAGATCAATACCTTTGAGGGCATGAAAACCATTGGAATAGGTTTTTTCTAGGTTTTGGATTGAGAGTGCGGTCACGTAAAATCTCCATTTCTGACCCGCTAGGGTATCATGAGCGCATGGATAAAAGAATAACGCCCCCACAATCTGAAGCAGAACTATTAGCGCGCTGTGAACAGATAATGGGGAAAACATTAGGTCAACTGGCGGCCGGATTGGGTTGGGCTGTGCCGCCTGATTTGCGGCGGCATAAAGGCTGGGTGGGTGAACTCTTGGAAGCTTGTTTGGGGGCCGACGCAGGCAATCAGGCAAAACCAGATTTCATCGGCATCGGGGTGGAGATGAAAACCTTGCCACTCAATACGCGTGGCGAACCGAAAGAATCGACGTATGTGTGCACTGTCTCGTTGCAACAAACAGGTGAACTCACCTGGCAAGAGAGCTGGGTGCGGCAGAAATTATCAAAAGTGTTGTGGGTGCCTATTGAGGCAGACAACGAGATTGCACTGGCGGATCGCTATGTGGGTAAGGCATGGATTTGGCAGCCGAGCGCAGCGCAGGAGGCTATTTTAGAGCAAGATTGGCAGGAGTTGATGGATTGTATTGTGTTGGGTGAGCAAGATAGCCTGACGGCGCATATGGGGCAGTATCTTCAAATTAGACCGAAAGCAGCGCATAGTCGGATACGATCAACAGGCGTATCAGAGGCAGGAGAAAAAACGCGGACAAATCCAAAGGGGTTTTATTTGCGGGCGAGTTTTACGCGGACTATTTTGGCTGGTGTATAAGGCAGGTTTTTTAATATAAACTCCGTCATTCCCGCTGCCGACTCCATGGATGGAGAAGGTAGAGCGACGCAGGAAGCCAAAGCCGAGGCGGGAATCCATGTAATACGCAATGGATACTTGTCTTAGTGTATTAACCTTCTGTATTGGTCGCTGCCGCTGGGCATTCATTTTTTTGCGTGCCCAAAAAAACGAATCAAAAAAAAGGCACCCGGATATCGCTTGAATCCCAAAAAATCATTTATTTTACGGCGCAGGCGAAAACTCGCTACGCTCAAACACTCGCCAGCTTCATCCGCAAAATAAATAACTTTTTGGGCGCGATAAAACGGGGAATTGCTAATCAAGCACTCTTTAAAGTATTTAAGTAAGAGGAATCTTATTTTTCAACTATTCGATGATAATTATTCGTTTATTGGATTGAACATGATTGTTAAGTTGCGAGTTAATCCAACTTTCAGCTTGATGCCCATTATTTAATTTGTCGGCATAGACATTGGTTTGCCCTTTAAATACAAGTTCCCAGTTCGCAAAATTGACTAGCGAATATTCCCCTATTTGTTTCTTCACATTCATTCTCATGTAGCCTTTTCTTTTTAGGATAGAATTTAGCTCGTTGAACGATAGATTAGGATTTAAATTTTGGGCAACAATTTGGTGTGCTGTTGGTCCTGAAGCACAAGCGGTTAAAGATATTGCAATAACAATACTCAATAAAATTATTTTCATTTTTCTTCCCTAGAAGTTGAGTTATAAAGTGAGTGCGAAATATACGGCAGTTCTATAACTATTTCAAGGGATGAAATCCTTTTAATAGGAATGGTAGAACTAGCTACTCACATCCACAAATCTTCCCGCAACCGCCGCCGCTGCCGCCATGGCGGGGCTAACCAAATGTGTGCGGCCACCTTGGCCTTGGCGGCCTTCGAAGTTGCGGTTTGAGGTGGAGGCGCAGTGTTCGCCTGATTCTAGGCGATCGGCATTCATGGCGAGACACATGGAGCAACCGGGATCGCGCCATTCAAAGCCAGCTTCGGTGAATATTTTATCGAGGCCTTCGGCTTCGGCTTGTTGTTTGACTAAGCCTGAACCGGGTACGACTAGGGCTTGTTTGATGCTATCCGCGACTGTGCCGCCATTGATGGCGGCGGCGGCTTGGCGTAAGTCTTCAATCCGTGAGTTGGTGCAAGAGCCGATGAATACGCGGTCAAGTGGAATATCGGTGATTTTCTGGTTTGCGGTGAGCCCCATATATGTTAAGGCTTTTTCAATCCCATTTTGTTTGACCGCATCGCTTTCATCAGCAGGATCGGGTACATTCTCATCTACGGCCACCACCATTTCAGGTGAGGTGCCCCAGGTGACTTGGGGCTTGATGTCCGCGGCTTGAAGCACGATGGTTTTATCGAAAGTAGCACCGTCATCGGTGTGCAATTCACGCCAAGCCACCACGGCTTTTTCCCAATCATCCCCTTGAGGTGAGAAAGGGCGACCTTTGAGATAATTGATAGTGGTATCGTCCACGCCGATAATACCGACTCGCGCACCGGCTTCGATGGTCATATTACACACGGTCATCCGACCTTCCATGCTGAGGGCTTGAATAGCTTCGCCAGCGAATTCGATAGAATAACCTGTGCCGCCTGCGGTGCCGAGTTGGCCGATAATGGCGAGCACGATATCTTTTGCGGTGATACCTGATTTCACGCGGCCATCAACACGCACGAGCATGTTCTTTGCTTTCTTTTGGATTAAGCATTGCGTGGCGAGCACATGCTCTACTTCAGAGGTGCCAATGCCAAACGCTAGTGCACCAAATGCGCCGTGGGTTGACGTATGTGAATCACCACAGACGACGGTCATGCCAGGCAATGTCGCACCTTGCTCAGGGCTAACCACATGTACAATACCTTGGCGAATATCATCCAAATCAAATTCGGTAACACCAAATTCTTTACAGTTTTTATCTAAGATTTCAACTTGTAACCTTGCGATGGGATCGGTGATGCCAGTTATACCTTGCTCACGATGGCGGGTAGGCACATTATGATCAGGCGTGGCTAAGATAGAGCTTAAACGACGCGGCGTACGTCCTGCAATACGCAAACCTTCAAATGCTTGTGGCGAGGTGACTTCATGCACAAGATGGCGATCGATATAAATCAGCGAGGTGCCGCTTTCATCGGTACGAACGAGGTGTTGTTGCCAAAGTTTATCGTAAAGGGTTTTTGCTGCGCACATAGTAATCAATCATATCTTGGATTAAAGATAGCTATTATACAGAGGATGAGCCAGAGAGGAATAGGGAGGAATTGTCTTCCTCATTTATACTTTGAGGATTTGGGAGGATGTGGATTTAGAAATCAG
>VAPK011117150.1_pt1 | contig 17032 bp, 19 predicted proteins | sample 3395031 | NCBI WGS metagenome assembly VAPK01 (sample SAMN08290443, study PRJNA428436) | hydrothermal vent metagenome | isolation source: Deep-sea hydrothermal vent chimney 1 | place: Pacific Ocean: Juan De Fuca Ridge
GAAACTTCATATCACTGACCCGCCTTGCAGTCCGTCATAAAGCCCATTTACGTAACAGCGTGGGGCTAACACGCCGACCTGCTTACAGTTTTATACAATCAAACTAACTTAAAAAACTAACTATTCCACTGACATAAAATTTTCACTAAAAGACTTCCTATCTAAAGTATAATAATTTTTAAAAATAATAGCCACCAATTAAAACAATGAAACCAAGAAACTTTCTGCTAATAAAAAACAAAAATCCGCACACAAGAATTTTTCCCGAGAATAAATTGGCAATTCAAATAGAAAAAGAACTTAAGAAAATTTTTGGAGAACAAGTAAAATTTTACAAATATACATTTTCAAAACCCACGACAAATATCTATTACGTATCTACAAACACATCCAGAAATCAAATTACTGAAACAAACAAACAAATTTATAAATTTATTAACTATTCTAGCTTACCTCCTCCTATCTACCATGAAGGTTTTTACGAAAAAAACGATTTCGTATATTCTGGATTAGCTCACTTTGCTCAGAATACAAAAAAACTGACTTTATTAAAAAAAGAAAGCAGAATACAAAAAGACAGAATACAAAAAGAATATACATACGTCTTTTTCGCACTAAATGACAAATTAGCAGAATTAACATCACAGGGAATTATACATAGAATAAGAGTAAGTAATTCCGATATTGAACAATTTAGTAAAAATAACAGATGCTCTGAAGTAAAAAAATTATTCAAGAATTGCAAAATAAAACCTACCAAAATGTTTAAAACTCTTTAATTAATTCTATCACCATTGGCATCGTACAAAGTAACAATAAGATTACTCCATAAATACAATGTTAAAAAAGCCCACATCGCATAGCGGTATTGCACCGGATTGCTAATCCGGGCCCTCCGGGGCTGGCAGGTTCGACTCCTGCTGTGGGCGTTCTAGAGCCGAACTGATGGTTTAAAGGAAAACTTTAGTTTTTATTTAGAAATCTTTGATTTCGTGTCCAAATACCTTCAATACAAGTCTTCAATACAAAAATAAAAACCAGCAACAAGTCCATCTATCAGCGAAACAAATTAAATCATTATTAACAACATTAACCATCGACATTAAAAGTAATCCCTAAAAAATTACAAGAAAAACTTATAACCACAAAGAACACCTAATTTCATTCAGTTTATCTGTTTTAGCCTCGGTTGATTCAACCTAACTGAATACTTGGCTTCGGTCAAGATGGAGAGAGGTGACGAAAAATCAATACTCTCCTTTATACTCAACCCTTCGGGATTGAGCGTTTGACTTCGGTCAAATGCGGAAAGATTGACGGCTTCGGTTACTCAATCTTTCCGACTATATTTTCACCTAAATCCTTATAAACAATTAAACAAAATCATAATCATGGAAAAAGATATTGCTAGAATAAAAAAGAACGAAGAAACAGAAATCATATTAAGACTCGACGACTTCGGCGGACAACCAGGATTAACCATACGAGAATTCGTAACTTCCCAAAACTATACAGGATTCACAAAAGCAGGAGTAAGAATCAAATCCGAAAAATTTAAAGAGTTTAAAGACGCAATTAACTCAATTGACCTAAAAGATTTGTCTCAACAAAAGACTACAAATGCTCCCGAACCCATAGACAAAAAAGAATCTAGACTTCAAGAACCAAAAGAAACAGACAGCGAAGAATCCGGAATCGACGAACAAGGATTAATGTAATTTTTTTTTCCAAAAACTTATAAAGACAAGACGCAATTAACTCAATAGGTGATTAGCATTTAGCTAAAAAATATATGAAAAAAAGAGGCATTAAATACGTAGTTAAAAAAAATGGTAAATTTTACCCAAGCGAAGAGCTAAAAAAAATAGCAAATATAACTAATTCTAAAATATATGAAAAAGCAGCAAAAAATCCAATAGCATTCTGGGGCAAATTGGCAGAAGAAGGTTTGACATGGGATAAAAAATGGGACGAAACCTACGTAGAAAAATTGCCATACTTCCAATGGTTCAAAGGAGGAAAATTAAATTTCTCGGTAAATTGCATAGACAGACATTTATCTCACCCAGAAAAAACTGCACTAATATGGGTACCAGAACCAGAAAACGAAAAACCCGTAGAAATATCATACGGAGAACTTTATGACAAAGTAAACAAATTCGCAAATGTTCTAAAGGCAAATGGAATCAAAAAAGGGGAAGTAGTATCTATTTATATGCCCATGATTCCACAAGCCTTAATAGCAATGTTGGCCTGCACAAGAATTGGGGCGATACATTCCGTAGTCTTCTCTGCATTCTCCGCCGACGCATTAAAAGCAAGAATAGAAGATGGTAAGGCAAAAATTCTAATCACATCTGACGGATATTATAGAAGAGGAAAACCAGAAAATTTATTAGAAAAAGCAAAAAAGGCAGCCAAGAAAACAACCGTACAAAAAATAATTGTTGCGAATAGAATTAAAAAGAAAGTTAGAGGAAAGAAGTTCTTAAATTTCGATGAAGAAATAGAAAATGCTCCTTCATTTTGTAAACCTGAAATGATGAAATCCGAAGATACAATGTTTCTACTTTACACATCTGGAACTACAGGAAAACCAAAGGGAATAATCCATGACACCGGAGGATACGCAACACAAGCATACTGGACATGTAAATGGAATTTTGATATGCATCCAGAAGATAAGATGTGGTGCACAGCAGATATAGGCTGGATTACAGGACACACATACGCAATGTATGGTCCATTGTTAGTGGGAGCAACAACACTCATATATGAAGGAGGTCCAGATTTTCCAAACCCGGGAAGATGGTGGAAAATAATTCAAGACCATAAAATAAACATATTCTATACAGCACCAACCGCAATAAGAATGTTTATGAAAACTCCTCAAAAATGGATATCAAAATATGACCTATCTTCTCTAAAAATATTAGGAACAGTAGGAGAACCAATCGACAAAGAATCATGGAATTGGTACTTTAAAACAATAGGAGGTGGACGTTGCCCAATCATCGATACATGGTGGCAAACTGAAACAGGAGGAACTCTAATCAATACAATACCAGGAATAGGACCATTTGTTCCAACGGTATCAGGAAAAAGTTTCCCAGGAATAAAGCATGTAATAGTAGACGATAAAGGAAACCCAATGCCAAAAGGAAAACAGGGTTTTTTAGCCCAACAAAGTCCATTCGCACCAGGGATGTTACATGGAGTATTTAACAATCATAAAAAATATGTGGATACATACTGGAAAAAATTCAAAAATATGTATGACACATCAGACGGAGCATATATTCAAAATGGATTAATACGAATTACAGGAAGAACTGATGATGTAATGAAAGTAGCTGGACACAGACTCGCAACAGCAGAAGTAGAAAATGCAATCCACGATAATAAAAAAGTAGGAGACGTAGCAGTAGTCCCAATGCCTGACAAAATCAAGGGACAAGTGCCAATTGCATTCGTGGTATTAAAGAATGGAAAACCCTCTAAAAAACTAGAACAAGAACTTAGAAAACATGTGGACATAAAAATTGGACCAACAGCAAGACCAGCTAGAATCTTCTTCACTCCAGACCTTCCAAAAACAAGATCAGGAAAAATAATGAGACGAATCTTAAAAGCACTCTTAATTAACGATAAACCAAAGGGATTAATGACACTAGTAAACCCATCATCTGTAGAAATAATAAAAAATATAATAGAAAAGAATTCTTAATCGCATGAAATTAAACATAATAATAGGAGGAGGGGCAGGACAAGGAATCAACAAGGTATCCCAAATATTTTCAAATGTTTTAACTAATTATGGATATTTCACATTCAATTACCGAGACTATGCTTCTCTAATTAGAGGTGGACACAACTTCAACACCTTGGCGATATCTGACACACCAATTGAAAGCCACGATGCACAAGCAGATATCCTAGTAGCACTCGACGAAAGAACAATAAAGACACATAAACAAGCACTTAAAAAAAACGGTATACTTATCACAGGAGATAAATTCGAAAACTTAGGAAGAAATCTAAATATAGCACTCGCAGGAGCCTTAACAAAAATACTAGGCATACCAATAGAAACACTAGAACAAGAAATAAAATCCCAATTTAAAGATTCAACCGAAAGCCTAAAGGCAGCAAAACAAGGATACAAATTATATAATACATCCCAAGAATTAAAAAAATTAAAGAATTCAAGCATTTCAATACTCTCAGGCTCTCAGGCAATATCAATAGGAGCGATAAATTCAGGACTAGAATTATATATAGCATACCCAATGACACCAGCGACAAATGCAATGCATGAACTAGCAAAAGACCAACTTAAAAATAATCTTATGGTATTTCAAACTGAAAGCGAAATTTCCGCAGCATCAATGTCGATTGGAGCTTCATTTGCAGGAGCTAAAGTAATGACAGGAACTTCGGGCGGAGGCTTTGATCTTATGGGAGAAACTTTATCTCTTCAAGGAATATCAGAAATACCCCTAACAGTATACTTAGCTTCACGACCAGGTCCAGGAACAGGTGTCCCAACATATACAGCACAATCAGATTTAGATATAGCCCTTCGATCAGGACACGGAGAGGCGCCACGAATAGTCGTAGCACCCGCAAACCCAACAGAAACAATCGAAAAGACATCAGAAGCATTATTCCTAGCAGAAAAATTTAGAACACTATCAATAATCTTGGCGGACAAACATCTTGCAGAATCAGAATTTTCATCCACATTAAAACCACAAAAAACACCTAAGTTCCAAATAACAAGAGCCATACCAGGAACAAGCCTAGTAAAAAATTCATCATACGAAACAGACAAATTCGGAAACTCTACAGAATCTTATACCCTAACCGAACAAAATACAAATGCCAGATTAAAAAAATACGAAGATATAAAAAAATACGTAAGAAAAAATTTCGAAATGATAAAAATTCATGGCGATAAGAAGTCTAAAAATCTAATCATCGGATGGGGCTCAACTTCCGGAGCAATAAAAGATGCCATAAAAAATTTAGATGCCAAATTCTTGCAAGTTATATATTGCAAACCACTATCTCCAAAAATTAAAAAGGAAATACAAAAGGCAGATAAAGTTATTTTAGTAGAATGTAACGTCACAGGACAACTCGGAAGATTAATTAGAGAAAAAACTGGAATCAAAATAGACAACCGATTATTAAAATATAATGGTAGACCTTTTCATACTGACGAACTAAATAAATTGATAGGGGAGATTTTATGAAAAATAAAATAAAGTTACGCAAATTCAAAATGTCAGATATAGAAAGACTTATGAAAATGTTCCCAGATAAAAAAATAACAGACGGAATAGGAATCACCCTTTCGGACAAGTCTCCAAGAATTACAAAACAGTTAGAAAAAGAATGGCTAAAAAAAACTATCGCACAATATATAAAAAAGAAACCATCTGAATATAACCTAGCCATCACTCTTGATGGAATCTATGTAGGGAATATGGGTACTCATAAAATAGACTATGAGAACGAGTCAATAGAGATAGGGTATTGGGTTGGGAAAGAATATTGGGGGAACAAAATAGCGACTAAGGCACTAAAATTATTTATAAAAGAACTTAACAAAAAATTTAAATTAAAAAGAATTTCAGGATACGCCTTCACCTTCAACCCAGCATCAAAAAAAGTTATGGAAAATTGTGGATTCAAATTAGAGGGAATTCGAAAGAAAAGCAGAAAAGGAAAAAATAAATTTTATGATGATTATCAATTAGCAAGAATACAATGAAACCAAACCTAAACACAAAATCAGAAAACACATGGTGCCCTGGCTGTCCAAATCACATGATACTAGCGGCAACAAAACAAACAATATCCAAACTAATAGAATCCAAAAAGGCAAAACACACAGATTTTGCAATTACAACTGACATCGGATGCCACGCAAAAATTTTCGACTACCTAAATCTATCCGGAATTTACTGTTTACATGGAAGAGCCCTGCCAACAGCAATAGGAATAAAACTTGGAAACCCAAATCTAAAAGTATTAGCATTCGTAGGAGACGGCGCGATGTATGCAGAAGGAATGGAACATTTCATTCACGCATTCAAACACAACGCAAACATGACGCTAATTCTCCACGACAACCAATCATTCTCCCTAACAACCGGACAGCCAACACCAACATCACAACAAGGCTACATCTCAAAAGCCTCCCCACTAGGAACATTTGATAGACCATTTAATCCAATCAAACTAGCCTTAGCATCAAACGCAACCTTTGTAGCAAGAACCTCAGCTAGAGATATAAAACACATGACAGAAGTATTTACAAAAGCAATAAAACATACAGGCTTCTCATTCGTAGAAGTAATTCAAGACTGCCTAATTTTTAATAAGGAAGCAAATAATAAAGATTCTTTAATGTATAAAATTCAAGATAATAAAGATAAAAAAGGAGCAGAACAATATGCCGAAGAATTTGATTACAATTCAAAATCGGGAAAAATACCAATCGGAATAATTTACCAATCCAAAGAAAGATCCCTAGAAGAAAAATGGCCTCAATTAAAAAAACAACTTAATAAAAAAAACAACCTTCCAAAAAAATCAAATATTTTAACTAAAATAATCCCAACTAAATAAAAGGAGTAAATAATGGCAAAGAAAAAAGTAACAAAAAAAGCAGTAATGAAAAAAACACCAACATGTTCTGCTAAAGACTGTTCTTATAATGGAATTTTAGCACTAGCAATAATTGTTCTAACGTGGTGGAAACCAACAGAGACATGGTCACAAATAACAATTACTGTAGCTGCAGCAATGATTTTATTATCAACACACAATCATATTTGTAAAAAATAGATAATAACAATTTTTATTTTATTTTTTAATTGTTATAAAATTAAAATTATAAACAATACCTTATCTAAATTTTCTTCGCTCTCTAATTCTACTCTTCACCCTAAGCCAGCTCAAATATCTTATTTCATCATCCCTTAAGCCAAGACCTTTCAAATAATTTACCTCTTTAGTCCTCATACCTAAATCATCTCTAATATTTTGCAAATTCATACTTTCTATTAACTCCTCCTTTCAATCTCATAAGATAATTAATCCATTCTCTTTTAAACCACTTATGAAAGAATTTACTAGAATATTCTTTCATAAGTTTTTTAAATAAACTATTCCTACAACCAGAATGCTAGAAATACTTTTTAGCCCAAAATGGTTTTATGGGAAAGACATCTTAATTGATATATTCAGCATAATAGTATTAAGTTTAATAGCAACATTCTCAATTAAATATTACAAAATAAATAAAATAAATAAAAACTACCTCTGGTTTGGAATTTCTTTTATTACACTAGCTTTATCTTTCTTATTTAAAATACTAACCAACTTCACAATATACTATAATGTAATTAACACAGAAAAACTGGGATTATTAACTTTCTCTTATAATACAATCCAAACCTCCAACATCTTATTTTCAATAGGATTCCTCTCCTATATTGTCCTTACATTATTAAGTTTCCTAATACTCTATGAAATATACGAAACAAAACACTCAAAACAAAATATATTATTAACGCTATATTTTATAATAATCATAACATACTTCACTACTTCAAAATATTTTGTATTCCACCTAACTGCTTTCTTATTATTATTTTTTATAACCTTAAACTATTTCAAAAATTACCACAAAAACAAAAAAACAACTTCTAAATTTTTAGTCCTCAGCTTTTCAATAATAACACTAAGTCAACTCTTTTTTATATTTATCAATTTAAATAAACTTTTATATGTATTCGCAGAATTAATACAATTCATAGGATATCTCTTATTATTAATAACTTTCATAGGTGTAATTAAAAATGCCAAGAAGAAATAGAATTGATATAATAGAAAATATGCTCGCCATACTCTCCGAAAAAAATGGTAAAAAGTCAACTCACCTAATGTATAAAGCTAACCTCTCGCATACCCAAATGAAAAACTATCTAGAAGAATTAGAAAAAAAAGGATTTATTGACAAAAACAAATCATACCTAACAACAACTATGCAAGGGAAAAAATTTCTAGAAAAAATTAAAGAAATGAAAGAATTTGAAAACGTTTTTGGATTAAAAAAATAAAACATTCTTTCATAAAATTTAAATAAGCATGTGAAGATATATCAACATAAATACAAAAAAGAACAATGAATAAGGAAATAAAAGATTTAAATAAAAAAGCGGAAAAATATTCTCAAATAATAAAGAAAGCAAAGACAGAGATATCCAAAACAATTGTCGGACAAGACGAAATAATAGAAAAGATTTTACTAGGTCTAATAGCAAATGGGCACATTTTAATTGAAGGAGTTCCTGGCTTGGCAAAAACGATGATAATTAAAACTCTTTCCAATTCATTAGATTCAGATTTTACTAGATTACAATTCACACCCGATCTTCTGCCTGCTGACATCACAGGAACAAAAATATACGAACACGAAACTTCAAGCTTCAAAACAATTAAAGGACCAATCTTTTCTAATTTTATACTAGCTGACGAAATAAACCGAGCCCCCCCAAAAGTACAATCTGCACTTTTAGAAGCCATGCAAGAAAGACAAGTTACAATTCAGGGAGAAACATACCCAATAGAACCACCATTTATGGTACTTGCAACACAAAATCCGATAGAATCCGAAGGAACCTATAAACTCCCAGAAGCACAAGTAGACAGATTTATGTTTAAGATTATAATTCAATATCCAACAAAAGAACAAGAATCAGAAATTATGCATCGGTTCACGGAAAATATAAAAATAGCCACTTCAAAAACAATCTCAGAAAAACAAATATTGGAAATGCAAAAATTTAATCAAGAAATTTATGCTGATAAAAAAATAAGAGACTACGTGGCAGAAATAATAGACGCAACAAGAAACCCAGAAAACTATGATCTAGATATAAAAGAACATATCGAATTCGGAGCCTCCCCCAGGGCTTCCCTTTGGTTAATTCTAGCAGCAAAAGCAAATGCAATGCTAAATGGAAGAGGATATGTAAAACCAGAAGACATAAAGAAGATCGCACATGAAGTCTTACGACACCGAATCATCCTTACATACGAAGCTGAAGCTGACGAAATAACACCTGACGAAATAATCACAAAACTTCTAAATAAAATAAGATCCCCATAATTTCATGAAGACTCTCTTTCAAAGATATACCAAAAAGGCAACTGCTTTAATCAAGAAAAAAGAATCAAAACACCTTTCAGAAGAAAAATATACAATTTCAGACACTATACGTCAAATAAAAAAAATAGATATAAAAACCAAAAAGTTAGTAGATGGATTAATTACGGGAAATTATCATTCAATCTTCAAGGGCAATGGAATAGAATTCTCAGAATTACGAGAATATAAAACAGGAGACGATATAAGATCAATTGATTGGAATGTAACCGCAAGATACAACAAACCCTTCATAAAAGAATTTATAGAAGAACGAGATTTAAGCGTCTATTTTATTTTAGATGTATCCTCCTCAGGTAACTTTGGACAAAGCACTTCAAAGACAAGAAAAGCAATAGAGTTAGTGGCAAGCCTAATGTTTTCCGCAATTCAAAATAACGATAATGTAGGAGTAATTCTTTTTACAGAAGAAGTAGAAAAATTTATACCGGCACGGAAGGGGAAAAAACACATCCTAAAACTCCTAAATATAATACTAGAATTCAAACCCAAATATAAAACTACCAACATTAAAAATGCATTAGACTTCACTTCCAAAATTATAAAACGAAAAAGCACCATCTTTATAGTCTCTGATTTTTACTCACCAAATTTTGCAAAACCACTTAAAATATTAAAACAAAAACAGGATTTAATTGTAATAAAAATAACAGACAATACAGAAAAAGAACTCCCAGATATAGGACTCTTGGAACTAGAAGATGAAGAAACAGGAGAACAAATCCTAGTTAATACTTCTGATTCTGAATTTCGAGACAATTACAAAAAAACTATCCTACAAAACGAATCCAAACTAAACAATCTTTTCAAAAAATACAAAATTGACCAAATAGAAATCACAACGGACAAATTATACGAAAAACCACTAAAAAATTTCTTCAAAATAAGAAAAAATAGGATGGTCCGATAATGGCAGGATTTACAACTCCATGGGTATTAATATTTCTCTTAATAATTCCAATAATATATTATACATACAAAATAATAATCCAAAAGAAAAAAAGACAAGCAATGAAATTCAGCAATATATCCTTCATAAAATCTGCACTAGGTAAAAATAAATCTAAAAGAAATCAAATATTATTTTACCTCTCCCTTGCAATATTAAGTTGTATGATAATTGGATTCGCAAACCCTCACATCCCACTAACCCAATCAAAAGAAGGAGTAAATGTAGTATTAGTTATAGATGTATCCGGAAGTATGCAGGCAACAGACTACAAACCCAGTAGAATACAAGCCGCAAAAACATCAGCAGAGATACTAATTAAATCATTAAAAACAAATGACGAAATAGGAATCGTAACATTTCAAACTGGAGCAACAACAGCATCCTATCTAACACCTTACAAAGATAAAGCTTTAGAAAAATTAAAAAGTATAACCGTAAAAAACGGCAAAACCGCAATCGGCGATGGACTCAGCCTAGGAATAGATATGGCAACCTCAGTAGCCAACAAAAAAAACGTAGTAATCCTTTTAAGTGACGGGGTAAATAATGCAGGAATAATTTCTCCAGCAGAAGCAATCCTATTCGCTAAAAATAATAAAATTCAAGTTAATACAATAGGACTGGGGTCAAACCAGCCAGTAATTTTAGGATACGATTGGATGGGACACCCACAATACAGCAAACTAGATGAAGCAACACTTCAAACAATTGCACAAGAAACAGGTGGGAAATATTTCAAATCTGTAGACTCTAAAACATTAAGTGAAATATATAAAAGCATCAGTAAGGATATAAAAAGGAGAAAAGAACAAACAAACATCAAAGATTGGTTTTTCGCTCTAGCTTTAATCTTAATCCTAATTCAACTCTATCTTAGATATGGAGGAAAACAAATAATAAGCTAATGGTACTAAATAAAAACAAAGTTTTAGAAAATAGATTTTTCTACTTGCGAGAAATTTCTTTTTATAAAAAAGAAAGAAATCAATGAGAACAATAAAAATATTATTTGCTCTACTATTATTAGTAAATCTATCACTAATAAGTGCACAAACCAACAGCATAACATTCACCTTAGCGCAAAAAGATTATTACTTCAAAATTGGAACTCCCGCCACCCTAACATTAAAAACAGAAAATACATACGGAGAAAACATATCAGGTCAGCTCTCATCAACAATAAACCAAAGCATTAATCAATTAGGAGCCTCTCAATACAGCACATCTTCAAATTCAATTCCTATGACCATACAAAATGGAAAAAATCAATTAGGAATAAATTTTGGAACCTCAAGGAATCCAATAACATTGGATATTGCACTTTCTTTTCAATATTTTGAACAAGAAAATAAAGCAGTTAACCTAAAGAATATAAAAATTCATTTCGTTCAAAACGATTCACAAAATCAACAGCAACAAAATCAACAGCAACAAGCCTCTTCACAAAATCAACAAAGCCAACAACAGCAACAAATAGAACAACAGATAAATAAAATGAAGCAGCAGCAGCAGCAAACCTCACAAAAATTAACAAACAGTCAATCAAGTCAAGACAGCTCTGTATTAAAGAAACAGATAGAACAACAAAACAGAGAACAGCAGGCTCAAAAAGAAACCATGAAAAAATCTCTAGAACAAAATAAACAAATTCAACAAGAGAACCAAAAAATGTTAAATAAAGGATATAAAATGAAAAACATGGAAATAAACCCAAGAGAAAATAATAGTGGAGATTTTAAAATGAATTACGAAAAAGCAAACGGAGACAATGCCCAAATAAAGGGAGAAATAGAAAATAATACACTAAAAAATTTACAAACAACAACCGCCGAAGATAAAAAAGAAGCACTGAATAAACTTAAACAAAACAAAGACTTTCAAAAAATATCTAAACAACTTCAAAAAGAAAATTTCTCATCCATTAGCACTCAAATAGAAAAGAATGAAAATGAAACAGACATACGAATGAAATATACCAATGAAAAAAACCAAACTGCCACAATAACAGCTAAAATAAAAAATCAGGCGGTAAAAGACGTAAAGCTAGAAAAGGAAAATTCTTCTCATCTCTGGACATGGATAACAGCCATATTAACTCTAATCACAACCCTATTTGTAACAAACAAGCTATATAAAAAATATAAACTGAAACCAGAAATGGTACAACCACAAGCGAAACCAGAAAAACCTTACAATTATAAAAAAGCTGCAAAACAACTCCTCATAAAATCAAAAAAACTTTTCGAACAAAAAGAGTATAAAGATGCCTACGAAAAAAGCTCCCAAGCAATAAGACTTTTCCTAAATCACAAACACAATTTAAAAAAAGAAACAACCAATGACGAAATACTCCAACATCTAAAAGAAAAAAATGAGAACAACTCTAAATTAAAAAACATTCTCGATCTATGCAGTCTAGTAGAATTCGCAAAATACAAACCTAATAAAAAAGACTTCGATAATATAACAAATTTTGCAGAAAGATTAATTAAATAAAATTTCGCTATTATAAAAAACTTTATCAGCAACTTCCTTAACTCCCAACCCTTTAATCTCCGAAATAATCCCTAAAGTCACCTCAACATTCGCAGGTTCGTTTCTCTCACCAACAACAGGGGATAAATATGGAGAATCCGTCTCTGTAAGCAAGTTATCCAAAGGAACCATCTTAACCAACATCTTAAAATGCTCTAATCTTGTAATAACAGCCGGAACAGAAAAACTCCAATCATTCTCCACACATCTACGAATTAAAGACTTCTTCCCGCTAAAACAATGCATAACAACTCGCTTCATTTTCATCTCTTCTAAAATTTCAATACACCTCTGCTCCGCTCCCCTAGAATGAATAACAACTGTCTTTTTCAATTCCTTAGCCAATTTCAAAACCTTTCGAAAAACCCTCTCCTGTTCCCGCCTAATCTCATCAACATTATCTAGCTCCTTCACAACCTTAAAATCTAGACCAATCTCTCCAATCGCAACACATTTATCCGCATGCATCCTAATCCAATCCAGCTCCTCATCAACGTCAAATACCGGAATCTTTCTCAAATAATCATCCGCCAAATTATCAAATTTCGAAGCGACGGCATCAATAGGATATAAACCAAAACTTGCCTGAACAACATCATATTTCTCAGAAATTTTCAAAGCCTCTCGATTTGTCTTTGGATTCACTCCCGAGCTAACAATCAATTTTCCACCTTTATTTCTAAATCTATCAACAACTTCACCCAAATCTTTTTCAAATCTGGAACTTCCCAAATGAGCATGAACATCAACTAATTTCATATTAAAGAATAAATTATTATAATTAAAAAACTATCTCTCAACCAAATTCTCCAGCCAGTCTAAGCACTAAACTCAAGACCTACTAAATTTATAAGTTCTATCAAAACACCTAGACATTTTTACAAGAGAATTAGATAAAAGGCTAGAATATCGAGAAGAAACTTTCTCCATAGCAACCCTAGTTAAATCATTCTCAGCTATAAAACCAGAACCCTGACTTGGATCTAAGCAAATAATATATGATGGATTCTCACATCCCACCTGAGACAACAAAGAACTATATTTTTTATCAATCAGCTGAACACCTAATCTTAAATTTTTTTCCATTTTAACGGTAATTTACCCCCTTTTTCAAGTGCCAAACAAATATCTTTTATCATTAATTTCGTAGCATCTCTGGCAACCTCAGCAAAGTTCTCCGGACTTCCACGTTCTCTATATGCATAAATAATACCCCTAGAAGAATTAACCACCGCCCCATATCCATCACTATTAAAACACGGCACAACCCCCTCCGCGCCACCACCCTGAGCTCCATAGCCCGGCACAAGAAAAAAAGAATTCGGCATAATATTTCTTAACACATTTGCTTGATGAGGATATGTCGCTCCAACCACTGCGCCAATACACGAATAACCCCTAGTCCCCCTATGCTTCTGGGCAATCTTATTCACCTTTAAACCAACTAAATTATATAAAGACGTTTTGCCATCAACATTTACCCCCAAGCCTCTTAATTCCATTTCTTCTTCTTCACTTATTTCCACCAATTTATCCTGCAATTCCCCAGAACTTGGATTACTCGTCTTGACTAAAACAAATATTCCTTTTCCATATTCTGAGCAAACATCCTCAAAGGGCGTTATTCCATCACTCCCCAAATAAGGATTAACAACAAGAATATCAACATCAAGGGATTTAGCTTTCGAGCCATCACACATATCCACCTCCCCCAAGTGCCCCTCAGCATAAGCTTTCGTAGATTCCCCAACCTCATTTCTTTTTGCATCCTCAATAACAATACATCCCTTACTTTTAACATAAGAAATAATTTCTTGGAATGCCCTAATGCCTTCTACTCCATATTTCTCATAAAAACATATATTGGGTTTGAACGCCGGAACCAAATCGTAGGTGGCATCAATTATTGCCTTACAAAATTTAGTATATGCTTCAGCCACAGCCTTAGGAGTAGAACCATATTTCTCAAAACACTCTTTCTTAATATGTTCAGGCAAAAACTTTACCTGAGGATCAAGTCCAATAACGCAAGGATTTTGCTTTTCATCAATTTTTTCCATTAATTTGTCCACCATATTTATTTCTGAACCCAACAAAGAAATAGGATTTATACCATACTCATTATAGTAATCCTTAACAGCACTTATAATCCGTTCACTTGGTCGAAGTTTTTCATAAGCCACTGGCAAAATATCTAACATAGAACTCATATTATAAAACTTAAAACCCAACTCTTCAACCGCCTCCTTTACGCTTCCTCCGTCCTTTGTCTTTTCCATTCTATTAGTTAAACTTATCACACCTATAACATCTACCCCCATTGTTTTTAATTTTTCTAAAGTTTCTATTAGAGACCCTCCTGTAGTTGTCACATCTTCAATTACGACTGTCCTTCCCCTAGGCGCTCCAACAAAAAACTTATCCTTAAGTGCCCCATGATCTTTTGGCTTTGCCCTTCCCATAGATAAGGTATGACTTGACTTAGAAAAATTGGACTGTGATTTAGCTAATTTAAATTGAGTTATTATACCTAATTTGGTAGCTCCTTCCGGAACTCCATAAAAAGTTTCTACATCTAAATTATTATCCTCAACAAAATCCAAAACAAAATCTGTCAACTTTTCAGTCAGCCACGCATCTTCAACTACATCTCTCCAATTAACATAGCAATGACAAACTCGTCCGGATTTAAAAGTTATAGGCTCATCAAAAAAACCAACAACTCCATTCTCAACAATAAATTGATTGAATTTTTCTTGATTGAATTTTCCCATATTTTCTATAAATAAAAACTCTTTTTAATTATTGTTATATTAAGATATATGTCTTCTCTCTAGTTGATTTCATAATCATTAAAAACCCCTCTCCCTTAAAAAACTCATGATACAATACATAACACTAATTTTAGCAATCCCACTAGGGTTTCTCTTGGCCCACACAACAAAAGACGAAAAAAAGATTTACTCACAACCCCCTTATTTTCCAACCCTACTTTGGGTATTAGCGATTTCAGCGTCGGTATTTTATACACTTGATAAACAAATCGCATTAACCTTGACGTTTGTTTTTATCACGACCCTTGTTTGGGACAAGACACAATTTTAAAAACCCCAACCCCAAAAAACACCCATGACACTTTACCTAATAGGAACCGGAATGAATGAAAACTCAATATCAGCAGATGCACTCAAAATTCTAAAATCAGCCGACAAAATCTACCTAGAAAACTATACTGTAAATTTTCCCTACCCAATTGAAAAGTTAGAAAGAATATTTGAAATAAAAATTACAGAATTAAACAGAACAAAGGTAGAAAATGAATCAATCCTACAAGAAGCAAAAACCCAAAACATAGCACTCCTAGTCTACGGAGACTCGCTATCCGCAACAACTCACATGCAACTAATCCTTGAAGCCAAAAAACAAAAAATCCCATACCAAATATTCCACAACGCCTCAATCCTAACAACCGTTGCCGAAACTGGACTCTCTCTTTATAAATTCGGAAAAACCACATCAATGCCAAACTGGAAAGAACACACCAACAAACCAACATCATTTGCAAACTATATCAAGCAAAATAAATCAATCGACGCACACACCTTAATACTAACCGATATAGGACTAGAAATTGAACCTGCAATTCAACAACTTCTAGAATCAGCAAAAAAGGAAAAATTAATACTTCCAGAAAAAATAATAGCACTAACACAGGCAGGAACCAATAATCAAAAAATATTCTACAATACTCCAGAACAAATATCAAAACAAAAAATTAAAATGCCATTTTGTCTAATCATTCCGACAAAATTACATTTTTTAGAAGAAGAATCTTTAGAAAAATTAAGGGAATAACCCAACAGCGTTTTCAAAATAAAATTGTCTTTTACTTCATTATATATTCATTAAAATAAACGCCAACACTGTGCACACACAATCTTTTTCGATAAAAAAAGAAATTTTATTAAAGGCACATTAGAGAAAGAAGGCTTAATAAACACACTTAACATATTACAAAAGAGGAACGAATATGGATTACTATAAACTAAGTCAAAAAGAGGTCATTTCGAATTTAAAATCAAACGACAACGGGCTAACCACCAACGAAGTAAAAAGCAGACAAAGAAAATTCGGAAAGAATACTCTCAACATCAAACAAGAAGTTTCTTTTATCCAACTATTATTATACCAATTCAAAAATTATCTTGCTTGGTTATTAATCTTTATCGCGCTATTCGCATTCTTTGCAGGATTCTATCTTCACAGACAAGAACAAATAATCGACGGAGTTGTCATCTCCA
>VAPK010494425.1_pt1 | contig 17025 bp, 29 predicted proteins | sample 3395031 | NCBI WGS metagenome assembly VAPK01 (sample SAMN08290443, study PRJNA428436) | hydrothermal vent metagenome | isolation source: Deep-sea hydrothermal vent chimney 1 | place: Pacific Ocean: Juan De Fuca Ridge
CTGCGGCCGGGGCCGTCTCCGTGAACTCCGGGCTCTCTGCTGCGGCCGGGGCCGTCTCCGTGAACTCCGGGCTCTCTGCTGCGGCCGGGGCCGTCTCCGTGGACTCCTTGAGCATGGCGGCTTCTATGTCCCCTGCACTGACCGCTTCTTCTTCGCCACGGCGGGCCTTACCTTCAAGTACTGCGTCCGCCATCAGGGAAGTCAGCAGTTTGATGGAACGAATAGCGTCATCGTTGCCGGGAATAAGATAATCAATGCCGTCAGGGTCACAGTTGGTATCGGTGAGGGCCACAACCGGAACCGACAATTTACGGGCCTCACTGACCGCGATCTCCTCTTTCTTCGGATCAATAACAAAAAGGACATCAGGCAGACCTCTCATGTTCTTGATTCCGCCCAGACTGCGGTTTAACTTGATGCGCTGTTTTTCCATCTGCAGGATCTCTTTCTTGGGAAAGCGATTGATTGACCCGTCTTCCTGCATGGTTTCAATTTTCTTCAAGCGTTCAACAGAATGTTTAATGGTCTGGAAATTGGTCATCATACCGCCCAGCCAGCGATGGTTCACAAAATACATGCCGCAGCGTTCGGCCTGCTCGGCAATAATCTCCTGCCCCTGCCGCTTCGTCCCGACGAAGAGCACGGTACCGCCATTGGCGGTGACATCGACCATATAATTATAGGCCTTCTTGAACTGCCTCATGGTGGCGTCCAGATTGATAATATATATCCCGTTGCGAGGGCCATAGATATACGGCTTCATTTTCGGATTCCAGCGTCTGGTCTGGTGACCGAAATGCAGCCCGGCCTCGAGCATCTGTCTCATCGTTACCTGTGTCATAACTTCTCCATATTTATGGTTGCGCCTCCGTCCCTCTGTCCAATCCGCTGAAAACGGACACCAAAGGACACAAGTGGGATGTGTGTGATATATGGTCCGAACAAGGATGCGCGGAACCACCTGATAAAGTTTTAATCTTTTTTTCTACCATAATTTCAGCACAACTTCAACCTGAATCAGTGAGCGTTCGAGAACAGTGCGGATGCAAGCATCAACGCGGCATAACCGGCACTGAGCTGTAAAAGAATGACCGAAAAGACGAAAAGGGCGGCGCCGGAACCAGCAGGGGTGCGGCATAAAAAAAGCTGATATGAAATGAATCATATCAGCTTTGTCCTGTTCGGCAGAGACGATGCGGAGGGGGCCGGGTTACTTCTCGCTGTCGGCCTCATCGGTCTCGTAGACCTCTTCATAACCGACGAGTTCGAGAATAGCCATGGGAGACGCATCACCGGCACGCATGCCGGTACGAATAATCCGGGTATATCCTCCCTGACGGTCGCTATATTGCTGACAGGTCTCATCAAATAATTTGGCTACGATGGCCTTGCTCTGGATATACGAACAGGCCTGTCTCCGGGCATGCAGGTCGCCCCGTTTGGCAAGGGTAATCATTTTGTCCGCGACCCGGCGAGCCTCCTTGGCCTTGGGTACTGTAGTTACAATACGCTCATGCTCAAAAAGAGAGGTAACCATGTTACGTAACATGGCCTTGCGGTGGGAGGCTGTGCGGCCGAGTCTCCGGCCGTCTTTTCGATGTCTCATGGTTCTATCCTCAGAGTTCTCACTCAAAAAAAAAAGTCCGGGGCATCGCCGCCCGGATCCAGGTTTGATGTCATTGCACCGATTGAGTGGAAATTTATTATATTCATTGTTGATGAACGAAACAGGGGGGAACACCAACTACCCCTCTTCGTTTCCCTCTCCACGTTTTTCAGGGGAAACCCAGCCCTCAACATTCATACCCAGGGAAAGATTATGCTCCGACAGAAGAGCCCGGATCTCGTTCAACGACTTCCGGCCGAAATTCTTGGTTTTCAGCATCTCGGCGTCCGTTTTCTGGACCAGTTGACCAATGAACTGAATCTTGGCGTTTTTCAGACAATTTGCCGAGCGCACTGAAAGTTCGAGATCCTCCACGTTCTTATCGAGAAACGGCGGATAATCTTCAGTTCCCCTCTCGGCGGTTTCGTCAAAAGCCGGTTCGACCCCTTCTTCATCAAAGTTGATAAAAATGGCCATCTGCTCCTTGAGAATCTTGGCGGCATAGGCCAGCGCATTCTCGGGAGTTACACTGCCGTCGGTCTCAATCTCGATAGTCAGGCGGTCATAATCGGTCTGCTGACCAACCCGGGCCTGGCTGACAACGTACTGAATCCGCTTGATGGGCGCGAAGGCGGAATCAATGGGAATGACACCGATAGCCTGATCCTCCTGCTTGTTCCGTTCGGCCGGGACATAGCCTTTGCCCCACTTCACTTCAAGCTCGGCGCGAAAAGTCACATCACCGGTAATGGTACAAATAGGCATATCGGGATCCATGACCTCGACATAGGCCCCGCCGTTGATATCACCGGCGGTCACCTGGCCGGGACCGGTTTTCTCGATTACGACTGTCTGGGCGTCAGGGCCGTTCAACTTAAGGCGGACCTGCTTGAAATTCAGGATAATATCGGCAACATCCTCGTGAACCCCATCAATAGCGGTAAATTCATGCAACGCGTTTTCAAGCTTGACCGAGGTAATGGCGGCCCCCCTGATGGACGACAGGAGAATGCGGCGTAACGAATTACCGATAGTGGTAGCAAAACCGCGCTCAAAGGGCTGACAAACAAACTTGCCATATCTGGCAGTATGACTTTCCTTGCTAACCTCCAGGCGTATCGGTTTAATCAGCTCATACCAATTTTTGTAAAAAGGAATGTCTTCCCGTATTTTCTGTCCCATGCTGTACCTGATCGCTTAGAGTTACTTGGAGTACAGCTCAACAACAAGCTGTTCTTGAATCGGCATGGTTAACTCTTCCCTGTTGGGCAGAGCCTTGACCGTACCCTGAAAAGCGGCCTGATCGAGTTCAAGCCAGCTGGGGACACCACGGCGGGCAACGCCGTCGAGGTTGTCGGCAATCAACTCGTTCTTACGGCTCTTTTCTTTCAGGGTAATCACATCTCCGACCTTGACCTGGAAGGAAGGGATATTGACCTTTTTGTTATTGACTAAAAAATGATTGTGGCGCACCAACTGTCGGGCCTGGTCTCTCGAGCAGGCGAAACCAAGACGGTAGAGGGTATTATCCAGCCGTCTTTCGAGCAGGGCCAAGAGATTCTCGCCGGTTACCCCGCGAAGCTGATCGGCCTTGTGGAAATAGAGACGAAACTGGTTCTCAAGCATGCCGTACATATGCTTGACCTTCTGCTTCTCACGCAGCTGTATGGCATAGTTGGAAACTTTCCGGAAACGATTCTGACCGTGCTGCCCCGGGGCGAATGAGCGTCTCTCAAACGCACATTTATCCGAGTAGCACCTCTCACCCTTTAAGTATAATTTCAGGTTTTCGCGCCTGCACATGCGGCAGGATGCTCCTGTATATCTGGCCAAGTCAATCCTCCATAAAAAAAGACATACGGTTCTTTTTCCGGATTTTTTATATTATAAAACCCGCCTCAAACCGGTAAACTGATACCTGCTTCGCCGCTCAGACTCTTCTTCGTTTCGGCGGCTTACAACCGTTATGAGGAACAGGTGTTACGTCGCAAATTCGACTCACTTCAAGATCTACCGTAGTCAACGCCCGCAGAGCGGATTCGCGACCAGGTCCCGGGCCTTTCACCTTGACCTCAACCTTTCTGATCCCGTACTCCTTGGCTTTCTTAACCGCATCACTTAAGGCATTCTGCGCGGCAAAAGGGGTTGACTTGCGCGACCCCTTAAAGCCGATAACCCCGGAACTGGACCAGCAAAGAACATTACCCTGCCGATCAGAAATCGTGATAATCGTATTATTGAAAGTGGAATAGATAAAAATTATTCCTTCGGAAATATTTTTTTTCTCCCGGCGCTTTCCTTTTCCTGCGCCCTTAGTCACCTTTGCCATAACCGCTCCGAAAATGTTCAAATCAACAGGAAATAAGACCTGTAGTCGATGATATTAAACGACCTGCTACTTCCTGCCGGCCGCACCGCGCCGCGGGCCTTTTCTGGTCCTAGCGTTCGTCTTGGTTCTCTGGCCGCGGCAGGGCAGACCTGTACGATGCCGACGGCCTCGATACGATCCGAGATCCATGAGCCGTTTAATATCCATGGAGACCTCGCGACGCCGATCACCTTCAACAAGGTAATCATCTTCAATGATCTTCCTGATCCGGGTGACATCATCACTGTTCAGGTCATCGCTGTTCATCTGATAAGGTAAATCAACCTTATCAAGAATTTCTCGCGCCGAGCTCAACCCAATACCAAAAATACTGGTAAGTGCTCGATCCATATGCTTGTTTCTAGGCAAATCAACACCTGATATACGTGCCAAGAGCGTGCTCCTTTACTTGATTCTTATATCTTTTGCCGGTTTATCCCTGGCGCTGCTTGTGCTTTTTGTTCTTACAGCTTACCCGGACAATCCCTTTACGTTTAAATATTTTACATTCACTGCATATTTTTTTAACTGACGCCCTTACCTTCATGGCCAAGCCTCCCCGCGATATTAAGTTCTACTGTTTTTTCCCTTACCACCCTTGGAGCGAAAGGTTACTCTGCCCCGAGTCAAATCATAGGGAGAAAGTTCAACCGTAACCCGATCTCCGGGCAGAATCTTGATATAGTGCATACGCATCTTGCCTGATATGTGCGCAAGAACCTTATGCCCGTTATCAAGTTCAACACGGAACATTGCATTCGGCAAGGGCTCGATAATCGTCCCCTCAACTTCAATGGCATCTTCTTTGGCCATACGCCTCTACCTCAGAAAAATAAACAGGTCAAAAAGTTAGATTATATCGAACAAAAGGCATTCTTACAACTTTTATTTTACCATTCCGTTAAAAAGACAAATCATATCATTCGTTCAGAAATTCAAGGCTACGGCCCGTTTATCATCATTGATACGGGCACTGAGAACATACGGTCCGTCAGCGGTCGCCGCAACCGAATGCTCAAAATGGGCAGACGGTCGCTGGTCGGCAGTCACCACGGTCCAGTCATCATGCAGAATTTTGACCTTATAGGTTCCCGCATTGACCATCGGTTCGATGGCAACAACCATCCCCTCGAGGATTCGCGGAGAGGCCTGATGCCTTTGCAGATAATTGGGGACTTCCGGGCTTTCGTGCAAACTCGCCCCGACCCCATGACCGACAAACTGCCTGACTACCGAAAATCCATGCTTTTCGACATGATGCTGGATAGCGCGGGATATATCGGCAATACGGTTGCCGACCCTGACCTGCTCAATGGCCAGATCAAGTGACTCCCGGGTCACACGCATCAATTTTTCCTTTTCAGCCGAAACCATGCCGACGGCAAGCGTCAGCGCTGAATCGCCGAAAAATCCTTTATATTTGACGCCGAAATCCATGCTGACGATATCACCATCACGGACAAACACCTTCTTCGACGGGATACCGTGCACAACCTCTTCATTGATGGAGATGCACAGGCTGGCCGGGAATCCCCGGTAACCTTTAAACGCGGGAACAGCATGGTGCTCCCGGCAAAATTCTTCAGCCAATCTGTCAAGCCTGTGGGTTGTCATACCCGGCTGCAGATGCTGTCGAAGCAAATCAAGGGCACCGGCCACAATCTGGTTCGCCTCGAACATGACCCGAATCTCGTCAGGTGTCTTGACGATTATTTCCCTTCTCTGATCGGTCACGGTTCAGGCTTGTCTAATGCCGCCCCTTGAGTCGGTCTGATTTCATAAACCCTTCGTAATTGCGCATGACCAGATGAGACTCGATCTGAGAAATAGTATCAATGGCCACACCGACAACAATGAGCAAGGCCGTACCGCCGAAATAAAAGGGGACATTAAACTTATGAATAAGCAGAGTCGGCATGATGCAGACAGCACTCAAATAAATCGCGCCGATCACGGTCAGCCTGGTCAGCACCTTGTCGATAAATTCCGATGTCCTTTTGCCGGGGCGGATACCGGGGATAAAACCACCGTTCTTCTTTAGGTTTTCCGCGACATCATCAGGCTTGAAAGTCACTGCTGTATAGAAAAAACTAAAAAAGACAATCAAGGCGACATAGAGAACATAGTACGATACGGTGCCGGGCGACAGCATTGCCGAAGCCCGCTGAACCCAGTCGACTTTAATGAAACTGCCGATCGTTGCCGGAAACATCATGATCGATGAGGCAAAAATCGGGGGAATAACACCGGAGATATTGATCTTCAGCGGCAAATGACTGGATTGGCCGCCATAAACCCGTCTTCCGACGACCCGCTTGGCATACTGGATCGGAATGCGGCGTTGCGCGGTTTCAACAAAAACAATAAAAGCAATCACGGCAAACATGACCACCAGCAAAAACGGGATAAAAACAGACGGCAGTTCACCGGCCTTGACCAGCTGAATCGTATTGCCGATACCGGAGGGCATCCGGGCGACAATACCGGCAAAGATGATCAACGATATACCGTTGCCGATACCGCGCTCGGTCATCTGCTCGCCAAGCCACATGATAAAGGCGGTTCCTGTCGTCAGGGTTAAAACGGTCATCAGCTGAAATTGTATGCCGGTGACCATGACAATGGGGGTCCCGTCCGGCCCGGCCATACTTTCAAGACCGGTGGCAATGAAAAACCCCTGGATAATGGACAGACCCACCGTACCGTAACGCGTATACTGGGTTATTTTACGTTGTCCCGCTTCGCCTTCTTTTGAGAGCGTTTCAAGCTGGGGAATAACAACGGTCAGCAACTGGATAATAATAGAGGCACTGATGTAGGGCATGATGCCCAGGGAAAAAATGGAAAAATGCTGCAGAGCGCCGCCGGAGAACATGTTAAACATGCCGAAGAGCGTACTGGCATGCTGCTGGAAAAATGCCGACAAGGCGTCGCCGTTAATACCCGGGGTGGGAATCTGCACTCCCATTCTGTAGACAAAGAGCATCAACAGGGTGAAAATTGCCCGTTTGCGGAGTTCCGGGATATTGGCCGCGCTGGAAAGACCACTCATCGGCTCATTCCTTTACAGATCCGCCAGCAGCTTCAATTTTTGCCCGGGCACCGGCGCTGACTTTATCCACCTCGAGGGTAATCGAGGTGGAAATATCGCCGTTGGCCAGTACCTTGACCATGGCGTCCGACTTCTTAATCATGCCGGCCTTGATCAAGTCCTCACGGTTGACCGTGCTGCCGCTCTCAAACCGGTTCAGGTCACTGAGGGCCACCAGGACATACTCTTTCTTGAAAATATTGGTAAATCCCCGTTTGGGCAGCCGGCGGTGCAAGGGCATCTGACCGCCCTCAAAACCCCGCTTCTGCGTATAGCCAGAGCGCGAGAGGGCACCTTTATGACCACGGGTGGCAGTCTTGCCGCGGCCGCTGCCTGGTCCCCGGCCCACCCTTTTTTTATTGCGGCGGGAACCGGCGGCCGGTGAAAGATTATTCAGCGTGAGCATATTCTATTCCTCCACCCGTACCAGGTGCCTGACCTTGTTCAGCATACCGCGAAGTTCAGGGGTGTCCTTTCGGATAACGGCCTTGTTCATCTTGGTCAGTCCAAGACCGACCATGGTTGCTCTGATTTTTTTTGTGCTGCCAATAACGCTTTTAAACTGACGTATTGTTATCGTATCGCTCATGGTTCAACCTGTCTGTTCCTTGCCTGATCTCAGGCGACCATCTCTTCGACTTTAAGACCACGCAGTCTGGCTATCTCCTCAGACGTCCGCAATCTTCTCAAGCCGTCCATTGTCGCCTTCACCAGGTTATGGGGATTATTGGAGCCAAGGCACTTGGTCAAAATGTTCTGCACCCCGGCGGCCTCCAGGACCGCGCGCACAGCGCCGCCCGCAATAACACCGGTACCGTCGCAGGCCGGCTTCAGCATGACTGAACCTGACTTAAACTTCCCCTGAATTGCATGGGGAATCGAGACCTCGGTCAACGAAACTTTCTGCATATCCTTTCTGGCGCGCTCGACTCCCTTGCGGATAGCCTCCGGTACCTGATTTGCCTTGCCCAGGCCGTAACCAACCTTTCCCTTGCCATCACCAACAACAACAATAGCACTGAAACTGAACCGACGACCGCCCTTGACAACCTTGGCAACCCGGTTGATAAAAACTATCTTTTCAATGAGTTCTTCCTGGTTCCCGTCTTTAGCTCGTTTAAAATCAGCCAAGAAACACCCCCGTTGCTTTTACTTTTAATTTGTTCACTTGATAATCATCAGGAATGAAGCACATCAGAAGTCGAGACCGCCTGCACGGGCTCCATCGGATAGTGCCTTGATCCTGCCGTGATACAGGTTGCCCCCACGGTCAAATACGACCTGGTTGATGCCGGCACTCTTCGCGCGGCGGGCAATCAACTCTCCAACTTTTTTAGCAGCGTCACATTTATTCTTGATTTCCGAGCCATCAAACTCCTTGTCGAGCGTCGACATGGCGACCAGGGTGGTCTGTTTGGTGTCATCAATAATCTGTGCATATATATGACGATTACTCCTGAACACACGCATCCTCGGCTTATCCGCTGTACCGGATATCTTGATTCGAATGCGCTTAACGCGTTTAATCCGCGCCGTTAATTTTGGGCTTGTCTTTGCCATTATAGCACCACAATTCTTTTATTTTTTAGGCTGAACCGCCGGCCTTGCCGACCTTGCGAACGATATGTTCGTCAGCATAACGAATTCCTTTGCCCTTGTAAGGCTCAGGTTTCCGAATCTCTCTGATTCGTGCGGCTGTCAACCCAACGACCTCATTGTTAATCCCGTCAATGGTAATGATATTATCCTTATCAACATTGGCAGTGATTCCAGCCGGCAGTTGAAATTCAACCGGATTGGAATAGCCGACGGAAAGGGTCAGGACAGAGGCGGCAACATTTGCCCGGAAACCGACCCCCTCGACAACCAGCTTCTTCCGAAAGCCTTTTTCAACCCCGATAACCATGTTGTTGAGCAAGGTCCGGGTCATTCCCCAGAAAGCCATCACCCGCTTGCTCTTGCCCTTAGGCGATACAACAAGCAGATCACCGTCAAGCTTGAGTTCGATTTCCGGCCGGATGTCACGTTCAAGTGCCCCCCTCTTGCCGGTAACCGTAACATGGCTCCCCTTTATCTCAATCTTGACCCCGGAGGGTATTGCAATAGGCTGCTTACCGATTCTAGACATCTTTTCTCCCTCTCCTCAGTCCGACCATTATTACCAGACCTCACACAGAACCTCACCGCCGACATTGCGATGACGTGCCTCACGGTCCGTGATGATGCCGTGGGAGGTTGAAAGAATGGCAACACCAAGACCGCTCATGACTTTCGGGATCCGCTCGGCCTTATGGTACTGCCGCAGTCCCGGCTTGCTGACACGGCGGATTCCGGTAATAACCTTTTCATCATGAGGACCATACTTAAGCTCAATCTTCAAAGTGCCCTGAACATCATCTTTCAGGACTTGATAATCTCTTATGTACCCCTCCTGCTTGAGGGTTTTGGCAACGCCCAATTTCAATTTTGACAGCGGCATATCAACTGTATCAAAATGGGCCATAGCGGCGTTTCTAATTCTGGTCAGCATATCCGCCAGCGGATCACTCATAGACATATTTTCACCAATTAATCACGTTGAAAATGAATGCAAATCATATTCATCAACTGCATATTATATAGCCCCAACAAGCGTGGACCATCATTATAAAACCGATAATCGAACATTCCTACCAGCTTGACTTGGTTACGCCGGTTATCTCTCCATGAGAGGCAAGCTTCCTGAAGCACAGGCGGCACATACCGAATTTCCTGATAAATGCCCTGGGCCGGCCGCAAAGCGGACAACGATTATATGCGCGAACCTTAAACTTTGATTTAAGTTGCGCCTTGGCAATAAGAGATTTTTTGGCCACACCTTCCTCCTGCAGAATTCAATTCCTGGCACGAACCGGCTCTATGCCGGATACAGTTTACTTCTCTCTGAAAGGCATACCCAGCAGTCGTAACAGGGCACGCCCCTCGTTATCGGTTTTAGCCGTTGTTACGATGGTAATGTTCAGCCCCCGGATCTTGTCGATCTTATCAAAATCAATTTCCGGGAAAATAATATGCTCTTTAATGCCCAGCGAATAGTTACCGCGGCCATCAAAGCCCTTGGGCGAAACACCACGAAAATCACGGACCCGGGGCAACGAGATATTGATCAATCTGGAAAGAAAATCAAACATTTTCTCATGGCGCAGAGTAACCCGGCAGCCGATAGGCATCCCCTCGCGCAGTTTAAAACCGGCAATGGATTTCTTGGCCTTGGTCACAACCGATTTCTGACCGGCGATCAGGCTCAACTCCTGCGCTGCTTTATCCACAATCTTCGGATTTTGCACTGCCTCGCCCAAGCCCATATTCAGGACGACCTTCTCCAGCCGCGGAATCTCCATCACATTCTTACAATTGAGTTGTTCCTGAAGCTGCGGCCTACATGCGCTTTCATAATGTTTTTTCAGCGTGCTCATCATAAACTCCCGAACAACATCGTCTTACTTTTTCTTTATTTCTATGGTTGCGCCGCAGTTCCTGCAAACTCTGACCTTGGTGCCATCCGTAAGTATCTTCTGTCCGATCCGCACCTTTTCGGCGCATTCCGAGCAAACCAGCATAATATTGGAGATATGCAGGGAAGCCTCCCTGTCGATAATCTGTCCGGGCTGCGAGGCATCAGTGGCTTTCATGTGCTTCTTGATCATGTTGATCCGTTCGACCACCACCCTGTTTGCCTGTCTGTCAATCTTGAGGATTTTACCAACACGGCCCTTATCTTTGCCGGCGATCACTTCAACCTGATCGTTTTTCTGCAACCTTGTCTGTCCCTGGCGCATTATTTAATTCCCCGTTTCTCGCTGCAGCGATACCGATTCACGTCTCAATGACGCGAATTACAGTACCTCAGGTGCAAGAGATATAATCTTCATAAATCCCAGCGAACGAAGTTCCCTGGCTACAGGCCCAAAAATACGGGTGCCCACCGGTTCTCCGGAATCGGCAAGCAGGACCGCAGCATTGTCATCAAAACGAAGCGTCGTATCTTCAGGACGTCTGATTTCCTTCTTGGTCCGGACGATAACCGCATTCATGACATCACCTTTTTTTACCTTGGCGTGCGGAATCGCTTCCTTCACCGTCACAACGATCACATCGCCGATGCTGGCGTATCGCTTGCGAGTGCCGCCAAGGACCCGGATACAAAGGACCTTCTTCGCTCCGGAATTGTCGGCGACATTGAGTACTGTTTCTGTCTGAATCATTGTCTCACCTGATGAACTTCCCTGTTCCGGGCCGTTCGTTAAGCCTGGTTTTATATAAAAAGTTGGCTTAGGGTCCGCTCAAAAATAACTTCACGTTGCCGCCTACCGGACCCGGCTGTCTTTTCACCGTTCGCCGCCGGCCCGGCATCAGCCGCGGCTAGAAATCCGGCTCCCCGTCAAACGGCACGCTCGACAACATTAATCACCCGCCAGCGCTTATTCTTGCTCAACGGACGACACTCCTCAATGAGGACGATATCGCCGACGTTGCATTCGTTTGTCGCGTCATGAGCCATATACTTAACCCGGCTCCTAATAAACTTGCCATACAGCTTATGACGGACTTTCCGCTCAACCAGGACAACGATACTTTTCTCCATCATGTTACTGACAACGGATCCCTGTCGTGTCTTTCTAGTCTTGTTCCTGTCGCTCATTCTTTACAGTCCAGTGGATATTTTTCTCTCGACCCGTTTTAAACGCGGGCCTTCTCATTCATGATGGTCCGTACCCTGGCAATATTCTTGCGGAGCTGCGCTAGGCGCGCCGGGTTCTCCAGGCTGCGCGTACCGTGCTGGAACTTTAATTTAAACAGATCTTCCCGCAGGTCCAGTTCCTTCTTTTTCAGTTCGTCCGGGGTCATCTCTCGTATTTCTTTCAACTTCATATTGTGGTACTCCTCGAGATCACCTTGGTGGCAAACGGCAATTTATACCCGGCGAGTTTCAGGGCTTCTATGGCCAGCTCCTCGGGGACACCGCTCAACTCGTATAAAATTCTGCCGGGCTTGACCACGGCAACCCAGTATTCCGGCACACCCTTTCCTTTGCCCATCCGGGTTTCGGCAGGCTTCTTGGTGATGGGCTTGTCCGGAAATACACGAATCCACATCTGGCCGCCACGTTTTATTTTCCGGTTAATGGTAATACGGGCGGCTTCAATATGAGCAGCACTCATCCTGCCGCACTCCGTCGCCTTGAGAGCAAAATCCCCAAAGCTGAGATCGGAGCCGCGATAGGCGGTGCCATTCATGCGGCCCTTGTGCTGCTTTCTGTATTTTACCTTGCGTGGACTTAACATTATTCTACACTCCTGTGAAGGAAGTATCCTTATCGATCTGCAACGGGGTGAAGGTTTTGCCTGTCCGTCGCTTTATCATCTGTCAAGCAAAGGCCGCCATTTCGGATTCAGCAAGAACTTCGCCCTTGAAAATCCAGACCTTGACACCGATGATACCGTAGGTTGTCTTGGCCTCTGCCATACCGTAGTCGATATCGGCACGAAGGGTATGAAGGGGCACACGGCCTTCCTTAAACCATTCCGTTCGAGACATCTCGGCGCCGCCGAGACGACCGGCACAGGAAATCTTGATCCCCTTGACGCCAAAGCGCAGGGCCGAATTGATGGATTTCTTCATAGCACGGCGAAAAGCGATACGACGCTCAAGCTGCATGGCTATATTCTCGGCGACCAGCTGGGCGTCAGCCTCAGGACGACGGACTTCCTGAATATCGATCAGGCATTCGCGGCCGAACTGCCGTTCAATATCCATTTTCAGCGTCTCGATCTCCGTCCCCTTCTTGCCGATAACAATGCCGGGACGGGCGGTGAAAAGCTTGATCCGGATTTTTTCTCCGGTCCGTTCGACAACGATACGAGAGATACCTGCGTGATATAGACGTTTCTTCAGGTACTGCCGAATCTTCTGGTCCTCATGCAGGTTGCGGACATAATTCTTATCCGCATACCAGATCGATTCCCATGTGCGGGTAATGTTAAGCCGCAATCCAATAGGATTAACTTTCTGCCCCAAGGTTGTCCTCCGTTCCCACTACCAGTTGATCTCTTATTCTCTGCCGCGCAAAGACCTTTCAGGCCTCATCCACAACCACGGTAATATGGCTGGTACGCTTCAAAATTCTTGTGGCCCGCCCCATGGCCCGCGGACGCATTCGCTTCAGCATGGGACCACCGTCAATCAGGATGCTTTTGACATACAAAGTATCAGCATCAATTGTTTCGGTCTGTATCGCATTGGCAACTGCCGATTCGATAACCTTGCGCAGTATCCGCGCCCCTTTTTTGGGCATGAACTTCAAAGTGGTCAGAGCACTGTCAACATCCATTCCCCGCACCACGTCGGCTACCAGACGGGCTTTCTGCGGGGAGATGCGAATATATTTGGCGACGGCCTTTGTTTCCATCGATGTTCTCCTAATCGCTGTTGCAAGCGGCGGCGGAATTACCGCGAGCCTTTCCTGTCAGAGGCATGACCGTAAAAGGTCCTGGTCGGCGAGAATTCACCGAGCTTATGCCCAACCATATTTTCCGACACATAAACAGGAATAAACTTCTTACCATTATGGACGGCAAAGGTGAGCCCAACCATATCAGGGATAATATCCGATCGGCGCGACCAGGTTTTAATAACCTTGCGGGAGCCGGATTCCTGGGCATTCTCAACCTTTTTCAGAAGGTGCCCGTCAATAAATGGTCCTTTTTTGACAGAACGAGACATCGTTATATTCTCCTGATATTATTTCTTACGTTTGGTGACAATATCACGATCAGAGGCCTTGCGGCTCCTGGTCTTATAACCCTTGGCCGGCATACCCCACGGACTGCACGGATGCCGTCCACCGGAGCTCTTTCCTTCACCGCCACCCATGGGATGATCGACCGGGTTCATGGCCACACCGCGAACATGCGGCCTTCTACCCAGCCAGCGGCTCCTGCCGGCCTTGCCAAGTTTCTCGCTGCCATACTCAGAGTTGCCTACCTGACCAATGCAGGCCCGGCACAGCTTGTTGAATCTGCGCACTTCGCCCGATGGCAGCTTGACCAAGACATAATCACCATCTTTGGCCATGAGCTGCGCCGCCGTGCCGGCACTGCGAACCAACTGCGCACCCTTGCCGATTTTCATCTCCACGTTGTGGATAACGGTACCAAGTGGAATATTGGTCATGGGCAGACAGTTACCGGGTTTGATATCGACAGTTTCACCGGCCGCCACCTGGTCGCCTACCGTTAAGCCGCTGGGTGCCAGGATATAGGACTTGTCACCGTCTTTATAAGTCAGCAGCGCCAGGTTGGCCGAGCGATTCGGATCATACTCGATGGCAACCACTTTGGCCGCAACCCCGATCTTATTTCTTTTCCAGTCAATGAGCCGGTACTTTTTCTTATGACCACCGCCCCGATGCCGGGAGGTAATACGGCCGTAGCAATTCCTGCCGCCGGTTTTCTTCAGCGGCCGGAGCAGACTCTTTTCAGGTGCCTTGTCTGATATATCAAGCTGCAGTACCGTTACCTGGTGCCGCTTGCCCGGTGATGTCGGTTTATGGGTTTTGGTTGCCATTGTTCTTCCCGTTGCTCTGCCTTGAGATATTTGCCTTACTCTACCCTTTTCCGCGGATCACGTTCAGCTGTGAATCCTACAGTTCGTCAAGAAAGTTGATTTCACCTTCTGACAGGGTGACATAGGCTTTTTTCCAGTTACTGGTAAAGCCTGTCGATTTAATGCCGACACGACGTTTCTTGCCATGCAGCATCGCGGTCCTCACGTCTTGGACTTTAACGTTGAACAGCTCTTCAACAGCCCTTTTGATTTCAATCTTGTTGGCCTTCGAATGCACCTTGAACACAACGGTTCCATGGATCTCCTGGAGAAGGTTGCTCTTCTCGGTCAGGCTGGGCCTCTTGATCACATCAAACAGAACCTTCATACCATCAACCTCTCTTCAAGTGGTGCCAGCGAGGACTGCACGAGCATCAGCTTTGAATATTTCAGAATGTCATAAACATTGAGGCCGGCTACGGGCAAAACTTTGTAGCCCACGGCATTACGGGCAGACAGCTTGACCGTGGCATTGTCCTCCTCGATAATCACGAGGCAGTTGTCAAAGTTGAAGTTGCCCATAACATTGACAAACTCTTTGGTCTTGATCGACGGCATGTTAAATTCATCAACAATAATCAGATTCCCCTCGCCCAGACGAGCACTCAGTGCCATGCGCAAGGCGAGTCTGCAAACTTTTTTTGGCAGCTTATAGCTGTAATCCCGCGGCTTGGGACCGAAGGCCACGCCGCCGCCGCGCCAGATCGGTGAATTTTTCGTCCCGGAACGCGCCCGGCCTGTCCCTTTCTGACGCCAGGGCTTAGCGCCGCCGCCGCGAACCTCGCCGCGGGTCTTGGTCGATGCGGTACCCTGGCGGGCGTTGGCACGCTGCATGCACACCACATCGTGGAGGATACTGGGGCGGACATCGACAGCAAAAAGCTCATCGCGGAGTTCTACTTCTCCAACCTTTTCGGCCGAGATATTTTTCACATCGCATACTGTCATTTACTTTTCCTCGAAAACGATAAGGGCCGGTTACTTTTTTGTAAAGATGGTGATCAGGCCATTCCTGGAACCCGGCACCGCCCCCTCAACCAGCAAAAGGTTATCATCATTCCTGATGTCGACAACCGTCAAGTTTTTCTGGGTCTTCAAAAAATTACCCATGCGACCGGGCAGTTTTTTTCCCTTGAATACCCGGGAGGGCGAGGCACTGCAACCTATGGAACCGGGAGCGCGGTGAAACATCGATCCATGCGTCGCCTTGCCGCCGGCAAAACCGTAGCGCCTGACGACTCCCTGAAAGCCTTTGCCCTTGGATTTTCCCGAGATATGCACCTTGTCGCCGATGTTCACGATCTCGGCAAGTGCAATCTGCTGGCCCAGTTCATAAGCCGCCGGGTCATCAACCCGGAACTCACGCACATGGTAAAAACCATTGCCCCCGGAGCGTTTGACGTGTCCGGCTTCAGGTTTATTCAGGCGCGAAGCCTTTTTCTCCAGAAAGCCGACCTGAATGGCGTTATATCCTTCCTGATCCGCAGTTTTCTTCTGCAGCACAGTACAGGGACCGGCCTCAATTACGGTCACAGGAATCGAACGACCCTCTGCGTTAAAAACCCGGGTCATTCCAATCTTCAGTCCAAGTATTCCCATTGTTTTCGGCATTTGTCTACCTGTCAGATCTAAAATATCTACTCAGCAGTGTCCTTTCGTCGGTGCGTAAAAATAACTTGGCCATCTTGCATCTCATCTTCAGACGATCTTTGGCCGATTCTCAATCGCACAATCCTCAACGTAGCGTTGCTACGCCTGCGGTTGTACTCAATCGGATCAACCCAATCTCACCTAAATCTGAGCGCAATCTCCAGCCAACTTATTTTTACGCACCTCCTTTTGACACCATCGTATACCTGCAAGCTCCCCGACTATCTCAGGGAAGCTTGATCTCTACATCAACCCCGGCCGACAGCTCAAGTTTCATCAGCGAATCAATCGTCTGCTGAGTCGGCTCAAGGATGTCAAGAAGACGACGGTGGGTACGCATCTCAAACTGTTCCCGTGATTTCTTATCGACATGAGGAGAACGTAACACCGTGTACTTGTTAATGGAGGTCGGCAACGGAATCGGTCCGACTACTGTTGCCCCGGTACGCCGTGCTGTTTCGAGTATCTCCCGTGTCGACTGATCAAGGAGCTTGTGATCGTAAGCCTTTAACCGGATACGAATCTTATCTGTAGGGATCATCGTCTTCCTCTTACTCGATAATTTTGCTGACAACACCGGCGCCGACAGTACGGCCGCCTTCCCGGATGGCAAAACGAAGGCCTTCATCCATGGCTATCGGCGTGATCAGCTCAACTTCAACCCGC
>VAPK010250421.1_pt1 | contig 17018 bp, 15 predicted proteins | sample 3395031 | NCBI WGS metagenome assembly VAPK01 (sample SAMN08290443, study PRJNA428436) | hydrothermal vent metagenome | isolation source: Deep-sea hydrothermal vent chimney 1 | place: Pacific Ocean: Juan De Fuca Ridge
ATTACTAAATGGCAAAGTGAAAGGAGAAAGGCTTTGATAGGGTTTTAAATAATTTTCGTCATATTGAAAATATACCCCTTGTTGGTTTTGTGCTAACTGCCCAACCATCACTTCTTCCCCATCATTTAGAGATCGATATATATCCAGTTTTTTTATAGGCGAAAAAATACTCATTGCTTTAATACTTCATCAATTGAAGTTGGCTGATAGGCCTTTTCTTTGCTTATGCTTAGTAGGCTTTCAAGTGAGTCTACACACTGCCAAAGTAAGATAAATTGGCGCAGGGAGATTTGTCCTGTTGTTTCAAATTTTTTGATGGTAGATGCGGGGACGGTACTTTTTTCAGCCAGTGCATTACGTGACAACTTGATTTGTTTACGTTTAGCGCGAACGGCTAGAGCAAGTTGCTGTTGAACATCGTTTGCGGTGACTAAAGATAATGAAGCCATAAGTGATAATATTTATTAAAGATATAATTATATCCTTTTAGTACTTAAATGTCCATTTGTAGACACAGTGGTATCTATTTTTATAGAGGAATGATGTCGCACCAGAATGAGGCGCGTATTATGAGTAATGCATCAAATTACACCATGATAAATATGACATAACAGGGTAGTGACACGAATTACTGGCACACTTATTGCTAGATTGATAATAATACTTAAAAGAGTTTTAAATTAAATGTTATTCGGTCGTGGCACAAAGAACCCTATAAAAATAGCGGACAAAAAAGTCAAAGAGTGGAAATACGCTACCTGCGGTTACTGCTCAACAGGCTGTTCGATTGAAGTGGGTTTAAACGAAGAAGGCAAAGCGGTTTCATCGCGTGGCGTGGGCAATGCGGATGTAAATCGTGGCAAGCTTTGTTTAAAAGGCATTTTTGAACATGAATTATTTGATTCTGCTGGGCGTGGTACTGAGCCTAAAATGCGGATAAGCATCCATGATGATTGGAAAACGACTGACTGGGATACGGCATTAGATAAAACGTATTCTGAAATCCGCCGTGTGCAAGAAAAGTATGGCGCTGACTCGGTTGCCGTAATTTCAACAGGGCAAATGCTCACCGAAGAATTTTATACATTGGGCAAACTCACACGCGGATTAATCGGCACAAACAACTACGATGGAAATACGACTTTGTGTATGGCATCTGCCGTTTCTGGCTACAAACGTTCATTTGGTTCTGATGGTCCTCCCGGTTGTTATGATGATTTTGATGAAACTGATTTATTGATTGCTTGGGGTTCGAATCTACCCGAGCAACACCCCATCATTTACTGGCGCATGAAAGAAGCGCAAGAGAAAAAAGGCTTCCCACTTATTGTTGTTGATCCACGCGTTACCATGTTGGCGCAAAATGCTGATCGTCATTTAACCGTAACACCTGGCACCGACGTGGTGTTAATGAATGCGATGATGCACGTGATTCTTGATGAGGGTTTAGAAGATCGCCGATACATCGAAGCAAACACCAACGGCATCGAAGAATTAGAAGCAGAAGTTGCTAAATATGATCCTGTAACCGCTGCTAAAATCTGTGGCATTGATGAAGACACAATTCGTGCAGTAGCACGCCAATTTGCTAAAGCAAAATCAGCTATGCAAATTTGGACGATGGGCATCAACCAAAGTACACACGGCTCTGATGGTGTTGTTGGCATAAATAACCTAGCACTGATTACAGGCAATATTGGAATTCCGGGTGGCACGTCTCTTTCGATTACAGGACAGTGTAATGCTATGGGTACGCGCGAGTGGTCATCCTGTTCTGGCTTGCCAAATCATCGCTTATTAGAAAACGAGCAAGACCGTGAAGATATTGCAGAATTTTGGAATGTTGATCCTGAGTTCTTCCCTAAAAAACGCGGAATGTTCCAAACCGATATTTACCAAGCGATGGAGCTTGGGCAAATTAAAGGTTTGTGGTTGATAGCAACAAATCCAATGAGTTCTTTGCCTAACACCGCGCGTATTCGCAAAGCGATGGAGCAGTTAGAATTCTGTGTTATCCAAGATTGTTATGAAGACACAGAGAGTGCGCAGTACGGTGATATTTATTTACCAGCAGGTACATGGGCAGAAAAAGATGGCGTAATGACAAACACAGAGCGTCGTGTAAATGTGGTCAAACCTGTCATTGAACCGCACGGTAACTCCAAGCCTGACCTTTGGATTTTTAATCGTATGGCAGAGCGTTTTAATGCTGAAGGCGTGAATAAGGGTGGTGTAAATTTCCCTGAGAAAGCGGCAGATATTTTCCTAGAAATGGGGACGCTATCAACAGGTCGCCTATCTGATATTTCAGGTATGACGCATGAGAACATTGAAGCCAATCGTGGCATCCAATGGCCATACACCGACAAACAAGCAGAGAAAGGTGAAGCGCCAGAAACAGGTGGCGTAAGACTTTACACCGAAGATGGGCAGTTTAGATACGCCGATGGCAAAGCCAAACTTATCCCACTTCCGTTTGTTGATAACAATGAAGTACCCGATGAGAAGTTTCCTTTTTGGTTAAACACAGGGCGCTTAATTGAGCATTGGCATGGTCGTACTAAAACAGGAAAGTTGAGCAACAATAATAAATACAGCCCTATTCCTTTTGCAGAATTAAACCCTGATGCCGCCAAAGAATTAGGCGTGATTGCAGGTGATTATATTCGTTTAGTTTCGCCACGATCAGATGCGATTGTAATGGCGCAGCTCACACATCGTGTCCCTAAAAATATGATTTTTGTACCCTTTCATTTCCATGATTGTGCGAATCGCTTAACGCTTGGTTTACTTGATCCACACTCACGCCAACCTGCTTATAAGCAATCGGCTGTGCGTATTGAGCGCATGAAAGATCAAAAAGCAGCAGCGCAGGTAAGCATGGAAATGCGCAAGTTTTAATGTAACTACTCACCTTACCTTCTTATTTGCGCCATTTCTTCGTTGGAAGTGCTCATTTATATTTATAAACTTGCGCGCATCCGCCTTGAACTGACGCAAAACGAAGGCAATCTAAGTAGTTACATCGTTGTTATTAAATTGCTTTTAGAAGCAAAGAAATAGAGTAGTTAAAAATGTTTGAAGTACGCAAAGACGAACCAAAATACGCATTCTTACAGGATAAAAAAAGTAAAGGCGAAAACCGTTATGGAAAAGCAATTGAGCTAACCATTGACGGCGATTCTCTGCGCGACCAAAGCTTAAATATCAATAACGATAGCGAAGTTGGTGAAAACCCAAACCGCTATAAACAACACGGGTTTTACTTTACTGCGGACAACTGTATCGCCTGCCATGCCTGTGAAGCTGCTTGTAGCGAGAAGAATGATAACGAAGGTCATATCGCCTTCCGCTCAGTTGGTTTTATCGAAGGTGGCACATACCCCGATTACCGTCGCCAAAATATTTCAATGGCGTGCAACCACTGTGATGATCCTGTTTGTCTCAAAGGTTGCCCAACACGCGCCTACACAAAATTTGCCGAATACGGCGCAGTTTTGCAAGACCCAGACATCTGTTTTGGCTGTGGCTACTGCACTTGGGTTTGTCCGTACAACGCACCACAATTAGACCCCGTTGAAGGCACTGTTTCAAAATGTAATATGTGTGTTGATCGCTTAGAAGTTGGGCTAAAACCTGCCTGTGTTTCTGCTTGTTTAGGTAAAGCACTGGAGTTTGGTGTGATAGAAAATACACCTGAAGATCGCTCACAAGTTGAAGCTCAAATCCCCGGATTCCCAGATCCAAGTATCACCAATCCAAACATACGTTTTCAACAAACCAAAACATTAAACCGTGATATGAAACGCGTAGATTCTACCGCGATTAAATATCATCGTGATGATGATGCTGGCGTGTACGAACCCGTGCTAGACGAAAAACATGGTAAAACAAAATACTGGGGCATGGAGAAATTACTCGCCTCACATGAAAATGCACACGTGATGTTTACCCTAACAGCACAAGCGGTGATGGGTGCATTTGTGATGCTGGTTATCGGTGGATCGTTGCTAGGTATTCCAGTCATAAAAGCCGTTCAACAATCATCAGCTTTTGTACCCTTGTTGATTGCGATGTTCGTGATGATGGGCGCGGGCTTATATAAATTAAATATGCACTTAGGAAAACCACACCGTTTTTACCGTGGCTTTAATAATCTTCGTCATTCACCGTTAAGTCGTGAGATTGCAGGTGTTACTGCATTCTTTGCGGGCTTAGCAGGCTACACGTTCTTCTCATTTTTTGGCTCTTACAACAATGGACTAACGAATATTCTAGCGGGTGCATCGGCCGTACTTGGTTTAATCGGCTTCGCCACAGGTTCGTACTATATGTACAAGCTCTACCGCATCAAAGCACGCCCATTTTGGGATCATTGGCAAACGGCTTCGACCTTCTATGGCTCAATGTTAAGTCTCGGTAGTTTGTTAGTTGCCATCGTAAGCGCAGTATTTATTGATAACAGCTATGACCTTATCAAAGTACTGGCATCAATTGCCGCACTCGGTTTAATCGTAGAAGCCATCGGTCTTATCTTCCACGCCCGTGATTTAAAAAGCGGGGCAGGCGAAGGGCAAGCGGCACACTATGAGCTATCAACCACGTTTGGTAAAACTTATTGGTTAAGAAATGCATTGTTGGTTTTAAATATTATCATAGCGATAGTTATTGCAAGCACTAGCCTAACGGGTGGGACAGGAATATTCGTCGGTATACTCTTCACCGCATCACTTATCGTAATGGCATATCTAGGACGCATCATTTTCTACGCATTAGTCATCCCAACCACCATGCCAGGCGCATTTTTCTGGAAGAACAAAGGCTTTGTAGATCACGCACGTGAGTCAGGCTTGGCTGACATGCAACAACTAGGCGTAGCGTATGAACGCCATCATAAATTTGATGTAAAAGAGCTTATGCAAACGATTAAAGAGAATTCTTTAGCAGATATGCTTGCTCATGCTAATGCAATTTTGACAGGAAAGTAGACTATTTTCGCGCCCTTCGACTCCGCTTGGGAGCTGCTAATGACTATACTGCATGATACGACAAATTCAGTATCCTGCGGAGTCGAAGGGCACGAAAAACCACTCAGAACTCACTTTTAGGCACTGGGTTTGCGTAAATGCCAAATAAAGTTAATCATTACTTTTTTTATTCTATCCACCCCCCCCCTTTTTTTGCTGTTTTGTAAACAAGCTAACAGCATCTTATGCTTTAAATATTACTTTTTTCGCGCTCGCGGATGCGCTTTATCATAAACTTTAGCCAAGTGCTGAAAGTCCAGATGAGTATAGATCTGAGTGGTACTTATATCAGCATGCCCCAACAGTTCCTGCACGGCTCTTAAGTCACCAGATGATTCTAAGATATGGCTAGCAAACGAATGACGCAGTTTGTGTGGGTGGATATGCTGTTCTAAACCTTGTTTTTTGCGCCAATGATCCAAACGCTGCTGAACAGAGCGGGTGCTGATTCGTGTACCACGGTTACTCACGAATAATGCATGCTCTTCTAGTTCTGCCATTTCTACACGACGCTTTAACCATGTAATAAGTGCTTCTGCCGCTTTGCTACCAATAGGCAGAATTCTTGTTTTATTGCCTTTACCAATCGCTCGCAGAGACTTTTCTTGCAAGTCGATGCTTTCAGTATCTAAATTTACCAATTCGGATAATCGTAAACCTGATGAATAAAATAATTCCATAATGGCATGATCACGTACTGCCAAAATATCATCGTCTTTAATTTCTAATAATTGTGTGAGCGTATCTGCATCCAGTGTTTTAGGAAGTGTTCGTGCTGATTTTGGGGCGTGAATATCAACTGCGGGATTATTTTTTAAAAGCCGTTTACGTATCAGAAATTGATAAAAACTGCGTAATGATGAAAGTTTGCGCTGTAAGGTTTTTCCGCCAATACCTTGGCGATGTAATGTAGCTATCCAGTTGCGAATGCTTAGGCTATCAGCTTCAACAATATTGGTGATGCCTGCGATGTCTTTTTCAACCAACCACTGGCTAAATTGTGTAAGGTCACATTTATAGCCACTTAGTGTGTGTACAGAATAGCGCTTCTCATGCTGTAGATAATCTTCAAACTGTTTGAGTGGGCTTGCCACGATGATAGTTATTTACAAAATATCTAATGAGCGACTAAAGATAACGCGAAAGGCTTGATGAAATCAATTCACCTAAGTGGCTTATGAAAACCGTACCCATACCCGGATGAAAACGTGTCTCATCTTTACTGCCGAGCGCAAGAATACCCATGCGCTCTGCACCTGATAATGGAATAAGCGCTACTGAGTTAACCGCTTCTGCATTTTTATCAAATAAAAACACTTGTTGCTCTTGCTTTAGACGACCACAAACAGGCTTTTTGCTATCGAAGAGCCTATCAAAATGCTTGAGTGTTTTGTTGTCAGGTGCAACAAAGTGCATGGTGTCGTCGCCACCGATAATACGCAAAGTAACAAAATCTGCATTAAAGTCATCACGCAAGATTTCTTGACAAGTGGCGATAACATCATCAAGACTATCGGCGCGCATTAGCTCAAGTGTAAAACGCTGTAGACGCGTAACAATTTGCTCGTTGCCGCGAGCAGTGCGAATTAAGCCATTAAGCTGTTCTTCGAGATCGCGACTCTTCTCACGTAAAACAGCAACTTGGCGCTCAATTAATGAAGCTGTGCCTGCTTGATGCGGTACTTGCAAGGTTTGTAGCAAATCTTCGTGACGCTGAAAGAACTCTGGGTGTGATTGTAAATAGTCAGCAATAACAGACTCGTCCATCATCGCATCTGCCATGATTGAATCAGCTGTATTTAGCTTATCGCTCCCTGTTTCAGATGCTTTTTTTGCTCCTGTACTCATGCCCGTTCTCCTTAATTTGCGATGAAAAGCGCGTTTATCCTAACTACAATGTAATCGTTCCTTTAAAAACTGTTGCAGTAGGCCCCGTCATCATAACTGGATTATCACCGCCTGCCCAGTTAATTGATAGCTTCCCACCGAGCAAAATTGCATCAACATCGTCATCAAGAAAACCTTGAAGATGCCCAGAAACTACCGCGGCACAGGCGCCTGTTCCGCAAGCTTGGGTTTCCCCTACACCTCGTTCATATACTCGCAACTTAATCGTGTTACGGTCAATTATTTGCATAAAACCCACATTAACAGAATTAGGAAAATAATCATCTGCTTGCAATGCTTTGCCCATTTCTTCAACAGGGGCCGCATCAACATCTTCTACTAATATGACCGCATGAGGGTTTCCCACTGATACCGCGCCAATGGTAATCAACTCTCCAGCAATATCCAGCATATAGCTATTTGATTGTTCATTTGCCACAAATGGAATTAGACCTGGCTCTAAAATAGGTACCCCCATATCAACCATTACTGTTTCATCAGCTTTTACCGTGAGTACAATGCGCCCGTTATTGGTGATCACAGGAATTTCGGTCTTATCGGTCAAACCCTCTTCTCTTACAAAGATGGCAAAACAGCGTGCGCCATTTCCACAATGCTCAACCTCACCACCATCACCGTTATAGATACGATAACGAAAGTCAGCATCAGCCACATCGGATTTCTCGACCAATAAAAGCTGGTCACAACCCACCCCAAAATGGCGATCAGCGATAAAGCGAATTTGCTCTGCAGTTAAAGAAACAGACTGTGTAATAGCGTTGATAACGACAAAGTCATTTCCTAAACCGTGCATTTTTGTGAATTCAATTTGCATACTTTTCCATGTTTTTTTAAAATCTATTTACTTGAGTTTTTAAAATATAACCTAATGATATAAGTAAGTTACTTGCGAAGCACTACAAAATTGATGCTTAGGATTAAATTTCAATTCCTAAACGTCTTTATTAATGATACAGTACAGCGCGAATATCAGCTTTCACTAATATAGACAGGAGAAAATCAATGAGTGATTTCAACGAAGAATTAGACGCACGCGGTCTAAACTGCCCATTACCAATTTTACGCGCTAAAAAAGCAATCAATGGTTTAGAAGTTGCACAAACTTTAAAAATCATCGCGACTGACCCTGGTTCAGTTAAAGATTTTGAAGCTTTTTGTAAGCAGACTGGCAACGAGCTAGTTTCTACTGCTGAAGATGGCGGAGAGTTCACTTTCTTCATCAAGAAAGGCGGTTAATTAGTTTTTAACTAATTTAGCAGTTTTAAAAAAGCACCTTCGGGTGCTTTTTTTTCGTCTAGGCATTATCATCTATTAATGCAGAACGACCCAAAACTCATCCAAGCTTTTCTAGAACAAAAAAAACAAAATCACCTTTATCGCAAGGCACGCATTAGCGAATCTCCACAGCAACCTTGTATGAAAATCAACGGCGAGAGTATTCTCACCTTTTGCAGTAATGATTATTTAGGACTCGCAAACCACCCCAAAGTTCTAAGAGCTTTTAAACAAGCTGCCGAAAAATATGGCATAGGTAGCGGCTCGGCACATCTCATTAATGGGCATTCAATAGAGCACCAAAAGTTAGAGGAAGAACTGGCAGAATTTACAGGTCGAGATAGAGCTTTGTTATTTTCAACGGGCTACATGGCAAATTTAGGCGTAGTAAATGCACTGATGGAACGCGGAGATATGATTTTTTCTGATCATTTAAACCATGCTTCACTCATTGATGCTGGATTACTTTCAAATGCCAAAATGAAAAGATACGTGCACAATGATATTACCGCTTTAGAAAAACTCTACACAAAGAATACCAGTGAAAATACAATGGTATTAACCGATGGTGTATTTAGCATGGATGGCGATATTGCTCCTGTAAAACAATTATCTCAAATTACCAAACAACAAAACGCATGGTTAATGGTAGATGACGCTCACGGCTTTGGAACGCTAGGAAAAACAGGTGCGGGGCTACTTGAACAAGAAAACCTTAGCCAAAACGAAGTGCCTATTTTAATGGCAACTTTAGGCAAAGCCATCGGTACTGCTGGCGCTTTTATTGCTGGTAGCAATGACCTAATTGAATATCTTATCCAAACAGCACGAACCTATACCTACACCACCGCTATGCCACCTGCAATTGCAGCGGCGACACGCGCAAGCCTTAAAATTGTTCAGCGAGAAAATGAACGACGAGAAAAACTTAACCATCATATTCAGCAATTCAAAAAAGGTGCTGATGAGCTTGGCATAGAACTCATGCCATCAGATACCGCCATCCAACCTATTATGATTGGCAGTACTGAGCAAGCAATGAAAGTCAGTGAACAATTACGAACAAGTGGCATCCTAGTCACAGCGATTCGTCCACCAACCGTTCCTGATGGTACTGCTCGTTTACGGGTGACTTTCTCGGCAAAGCATACAACAGAAGATATTGCTATACTTTTGGACACCTTATCAAAACAATTGAATAATAAACCTGATTTCCCAGCTTAGGTGAGGAGATCTTTATAATTTCCAATGGACTCAATGAAAATAGAAACTTTAAAATCATGGTTGCAAAGAGCTACGGTAATTACCTTACTTGTACTTTTTTCTATTCCCATATCTCATGCTGAAAAAGGCAAAACGAGCGAAGAAAAAAGCCCCATCCATTCCGCTCAAGAAAAACTACAAGCACAGCTTACCAATGAAACCCTATCCACTCTAATAACCTACGTTGAGTTACAAACCCAACTGCGCAAAGAAATTAAGGGTTTAAAGAAAGACTTCAAAAAAGCCCAAACAGAAATAGAAAAAGCAGATATAAAAATCCTGCTTGAAAAAGCCGAGACAAAGCTACAAGGCACTTCAAAAAATCTTGAAGATATTGCCGCCGATACCGATTTGGACCTCATAAGAATAAATAAAGAAACGCCCTTTAACTTACAACGCGAGTTATTTTCATTGCTTGAGCCCGCATTAAAGGAAATGAAGCACGCCACTAGTGATGTTCGTTTAAAGTCCCAAATACGTGAAAAAATATTGTATTACGAGCAACGAGTACCTGTTTTAAAAGAAGCACTACGAAATATTTCTACACTAAATCGTGCCAATAAAAACAAAAAAATAAAAACCGAGCTCATTAAAATGAATAAGGCATGGTCAAAGCAACTCGTATTTATTGAAAGTGAATTGCAAGCCAAAACCCTTCAGCTTGATAAACTTGAAGCACAAGAAAAAACACTCGCAGGCAACACCGAAAGCTTTTTCAAAGACTTCTTTCAACGCCGTGGCTGGACGCTGATACAAGCATTCTTTGCTATCGTAGGTGTATTTATACTTTCACGCTTGGTTCGCTTCGTCTTAACACGCACCTTAAAAGGTTATCGCGCAGAACACCGTGGCGTCCAATTCCGTATCATCGATATCGCTATTCGATTTGCGACATTTTTATTCACCCTTATTGCTCCCATGATTATTTTCTACCTAGAAGAAGATTGGGTACTGTTTAGTTTAGGGCTGCTACTTTTGATCGGCATGGCTTGGACACTACGCCACGCTATTCCGCGCTACTGGGGACAACTTGAATTATTCTTAAATGTTGGCCCTGTACGTGAAGGCGAGCGCTTAATGCTCGACGGCATTCCGTGGCGTGTTAAACACATCAATATGTATTCTATTTTAGAAAATCCTGTCGCTGAGCTTAGCCAACGTGTGGATATTGATGATTTGGTGGATATGCGCTCGCGACCATTGAATGAGGGCGAACCTTGGTTTCCTTGCAAACGTGGTGATTGGATTATTTTAAAAGATGGGGTTCGTGGGAAAATTATCGGTATTTCTATCGAGATGATTCAACTCATCCAAAGAGGTGGCGCTGTTTATACCTATAATATGAGTGAATTTCTGTCTCTGTCTCCAAAAAACTTATCAAAGAGTTTCCGCATAAAAGAAACCATCGGCATTAGTTATATCCATCAAAAAGAAAGCACTACCAGTATTGTTGAAAAATTAGAAGCAATCATTAAAAAACGCGCTATCGATGAAGGCTATGAAGACATTGTGCAAAGCATTCGCGTCGAATTTCAACACGCCAATGATTCATCGCTTGACCTTGTAGTCATTGCCGACTTTAAGGGAAGCTCTGCCGATATTTACAACCGTTTGCGTCGCTCAATTCAGCGTTGGTGTGTAGATGCTTGCACTGAAAACAAATGGGAGATACCTTTCCCTCAACTTACACTTCATTCTGAGGTTTTATAGGCTATTTCTAGAGATTTTTAAGCACCCCTCCTCCTATTTAGCCGTCATCTTTGAATGTTTTTATTGGGGATCTTACAAAACTTGATAGATTTCTGATAAAAGTATGCGGGAATGACAACGGAAAGAATGATTGCCTATGTTTTAGAGTCCTTATCAGGCACAGGATCATATCCGCCTTCATTCCAAGGGTGACATTTGCCAATACGGCAAATGCCTAGCCATGCTCCTTTAATTGCACCGTGCGTTTCAATCGCTTTATGCGTGTAGCAAGAACAAGTAGGTTCAAAACGGCAGCTACTGCCAAGAACAGGACTTAAAAAAAGCTGATAACCGCGAATGATTTTAAGTAAAACCCATCTCATTTTACTTGCCGTAAAGTTCTTTTGGGTCTATCAGTGGCTCTGAGTCAATAATCAATTCTTTATCATCTGCTACTTTATAAAAACAGGTGCGACGACCTGTATGACAAGCAGGCCCCGTTTGATCGACTAATAATAAGAGAGTGTCACTGTCACAATCTACTCGAAACTGTTTCAGCATTTGAATCTGTCCAGAACTTTCGCCCTTGCGCCAAAATGCTTGGCGTGAACGTGACCAATAACAAACACGTCCTGTTTCTAGACTTTCTTCTATAGACTCTTTATTCATCCACGCCATCATTAACACTTCTTTAGTGTCGTGCTGTTGCGCGATAGCAGGGATTAATCCGTCTTCGTTGTATTTTAGGTCGTCAATCCACATGGGTTTTACCAAGTTTAATGTTTAGCGCCACGCCCTTTCCTGAGCTCAGTCGAAGGAAAGGGTACGGAATTTATACTATATGATCTGTCCAGGTTGTTTACGCACATACCCTGCTTCATCACAGCGATCTAAATAATCTTTCCAGTATTCATCATAATTATCACCAAGCTCGCGTAGCAAGCCCCAGTCGTATAAGCCACTGTCATGATTATCATCAAAGCCTAGTTTTACAGCGTAATGCCCGATTGGTTCGATGTCCTTTATATTGACGTTTTCTTTACCGAGTTGCAGTGTTTCTTGCCCCGGACCGTGCCCACGTACTTCGGCGGATGGTGAAAATACACGCAAGTATTCACAGGGTAAATTATGTGTCACATCATCTGGCCACGTTAATTCTAAAACACGTGATTTTTGGTGGAGTGCGATATTTGTTGGCGTCATCTTTAAATTTCCTAAAACTACTTTCTGCATTGTAACTGATGTTTGACGATGAGGTAGAAGCCCCTACAAAATGTAACGGCTCAGATCTTCATCTTCAATCAAGTCGCCTAAAACATCATCAACCATCTTTGCGTCAACTTTTACATCATCGGTACAATCAGGCGCACAATAAAGCACTTCTTCAAGCAGGCGCTCAACAATCGTATGTAAACGTCTCGCACCGATATTTTCAGTCTGTTCGTTTACTTGATATGCCGTTTCAGCAATTCGTTGGATACCATCATCGGTAAATGTCACTTTCACGCCTTCGGTTTTTAACAAGCCTTGGTATTGTTCGGTAAGCGAGGCATCAGGTTCTACCAAAATACGTTTAAAATCATCCGCTGTTAGCGCAGTAAGCTCAACACGGATCGGCAAACGCCCCTGTAATTCAGGAATCAAATCAGAAGGTTTTGCTAAGTGAAATGCACCTGAAGCAATGAATAAAATATGATCAGTATTGATGATGCCGTGTTTGGTCGTGACCGTACAACCTTCAATCAATGGCAATAAATCGCGTTGCACACCTTCGCGTGAAACACCCGCGCCACCCATTTCACCTTTTTGAACAACCTTGTCGATTTCATCAAGAAAAACAATGCCATTTTGCTCAACATTTTCTACTGCTTGCTGTTTTAAGTCTTCGGTATTTACTAATTTATGCGCTTCTTCTTCTGCTAGTTCTTTTAGAGCATCTTTGATTTTCAGCTTACGTTTTTTAGTTTTTCCCTGCCCCATGTTTTGGAATAAACCTTGAAGCTGATCCGCCATATCTTCCATGCCAGGCGGTGTCATGATTTCAACGCCTGCTGGGCTTGCTGACATTTCAATTTCGATTTCTTTGTCATCGAGTTTGCCTTCGCGTAATTTTTTACGGAATTTTTGGCGAGTGGGATTTTCTTCGGTGACAGATTTTGTTTCGCTGTTACTTGAACCCGTCCACTCACTATCGGCTTTTGGTTGTGGAATCAAAATATCTAAAATACGATCTTCGGCTGCATCTTCAGCACGATTTTTCACCTTCTTAACTTCTTGATCACGTGTGAGCTTAACGGCAACATCAACTAAATCACGAATAATCGAATCAACCTCTTTGCCAACATAACCCACTTCGGTAAATTTAGTTGCTTCCACTTTAATAAACGGCGCATTCGCAAGTTTTGCCAAACGACGTGCAATCTCGGTTTTACCTACACCTGTAGGGCCAATCATCAGGATGTTTTTAGGCGTTACTTCTTGACGTAGTTCTGCATCAAGCTGTTGTCTACGCCAGCGGTTACGCAAAGCGATTGCAACAGCGCGCTTGGCATTGTCTTGCCCAACAACGTGCTTATCTAATTCTTGGACGATTTCTCTTGGTGTCATTGACATAATTTTTCTCTTCTTTCTTACTTTTATATTTTATTTAAAAAATTTAACTTTAGTAGTTCAGAGTATTTATAGTTCGCTCCAAATCAAGGCATCTTCGTGCGGAGAATGTGAGCATATAATAATATGCGACCATTCGAGCACGAAGATAACGCCGAGTTGGAGTGAAATATGAATGCTCTGGGCTGCTAAAGTTCTTCGATAGTGCGATTGTGGTTTGTATAAATACAAATATCACCCGCAATAGCTAGCGCCTTCTCAACCACATCACGTGCCGATAAATCCGTATTATCCAATAATGCACGTGCAGCAGATTGTGCATAAGGTCCACCAGAACCAATCGCAATTAAATTATCTTCAGGGTCAATCACATCACCATTGCCCGTGATAATCAGGGACGTTTCTTTATCAGCCACGGCAAGCAACGCTTCAAGCTGGCGCATTCCACGATCTGTTCGCCAATCTTTCGCTAGCTCAATCGCAGCACGGGTTAAGTTGCCGTTATATTCATGCAGCTTGGCTTCAAATTTCTCAAACAAAGTAAACGCATCAGCAGTTCCACCTGCAAAACCTGCGATAACCTTGTCATCATACAAACGGCGTACTTTTCGAGCATTGCCTTTCATAATCGTATTGCCAAGTGAGACTTGACCATCACCACCAATCACAACTTTGCCATTACGGCGAACAGAAAGGATGGTTGTTCCTCGATATTGTTTCATTTTTTATTCCACAAGGTGTTTAAACAGTATTATTTAAGCACACCCCCCCTGTTTTTGCCGTTTTTGTATAAGTTTTTCATAAGATAAATCCTACAAAACAGCAAAAAACAGGGGGGGTGTGGTTTATAAATTATTAAATTGGGCTAAATGAGTATATTTCAAGACTTATTCACCATAAAGCCGTCGATATAGCCCATCTTTTTGCAATAAATCATCATGTTTTCCTTGTTCGATGATGTGTCCGTCTTCAAATACGAAAATATGATCCGCTTGACGTACGGCACTTAGGCGGTGTGCAATGATTAAGGTGGTGCGATTTTTTAGGAATCCACTGAGGGCTTGGTGAAGATTTTTTTCTGTCTCTGTGTCTAGCGATGAGGTGGCTTCGTCTAAGATCACGACTTTAGGGTTGCTTAAAATCATTCGTGCAATGGCGAGGCGCTGGCGTTGTCCACCTGATAACCTTACGCCCTGTTTACCGACGATGGTATCTAATCCCTTATCTAATTCTTTTATGGTGCTTTTGAGTTGTGAAATCTCTAAGGCATTCCATAAACTATCGTCATCTACCATTTGTCCAAGTGTTAAGTTCATGCGAACGGAGTCATTGAACAGTGCGGGGTGTTGCAATACGGTGGCTACATTTTCACGTACTACGTCTAAGCCTATTTGTGTGACGGGCGATTCATCAAAATAAAGTGTGCCTCGTTGAGGCTGATAAAGCCCTAGTAGAACTTGTACAAAGGTAGATTTTCCGCCACCACTTGCGCCGACTAAGGCTATTTTTTGTCCTGCAGGGATGGTGAGGTTTACATCTTTTAATACGGGGCGTTTGCTGCCATAGGCAAAGGTGATATTTTCTGCGCGTACGCTTACTGTGTGTTTGTTTGCAAAGGGGTCAACTTCATGTGGGTAGTTTGGTTCTGCTTTTAAATCAGCTAATGTATTAATGCGAGCAAGTGCTGCTTTTGCCCCAAACCATGCGTAGTTAATATTTAGTACATCTTGCACTGGGTTCATCAAAAACCACAGATAACCAAATACAGCAAACATCTGCCCGATGCTTAAATCAGAAAGCACTACCGTAACCATCGCAATCGCACGGAAAATATCAAAGCCTGTTAAAAAGACTAAGAATGAAAGACGGCTTGCCGCATCGCTCTTCCAAGAAAATTGTGCAGAATGATCGCGTACTTGTTTGGCTTGATTTGCCAAACGCGAGAAGAAGAATTGCTCACGATTACTGGCGCGTATCTGCTGGATGCCATCTAAGGTCTCAGTCAATGATTGCTGGAATATGCCAAAAGCGCTGTTCTCATTCTTCTTTAGTTCTTTAATGTACTTGCCCATTTTTAAGGTGACTAATACGACAAGAGGATTAAGGAAGATAATGATAAGTGCTAACTTCCAGTGCAACCAAAACAGCACGGCGATAATGCCGATAATAAGCAAGACTGCAACGATGAATTTACTGACTGTTTCAGAGATGAATTTATCAATGGTTTCAACATCCACCACAAAATGGGAACTGATCGTGCCACTGCCCAAGGTTTCGTATTCAGACATAGAAATACTATTAACCCTCGCCAATAAATCTTTACGAATGTTGTAAGTAATATCTTTGGCAACTAAGGTAAAAGCACGTGTTTGTAATACGAGCAAAGACAAGCCGCCTATCCGTAATAATAATGTCAGAATGGTAAAAAAGATGATGTATGCAGTCGGTATTTGCCAATCCTGCGGTAGAAAAGAATTAGCAGTAGCGAGTAATGAACCAGGGTTATCCAATAAAACTTCATCAACCAATACTGGCATCAACAGAGGAATAGGAACTAGAAATAGTGTTGCAATGATGGCGGTTAGATTGGCAAAAATAAGTGATTTTTTATGCTGGAAAACAAATCCTTTTAAGGATTGCCAAGTATATGCCCTGAGAGCTGAAGATGTTTTGTTAGAAGAATTCATTTTAGTCCTATAAAAGCACACCCCTCCTGATTTTAGCAAGCTTGCCGTTTTTTTTTAAAACGAACAACTTGATTATTAGAGTAAAAATAGGTCCATTTTTGTACGTAAAACAGGCACAAAAAAGGCATCCGAAGATGCCTTTTTAAGCTGAGTCAAACAGTGTTTACTTTGATTGTTTAACCATATAATCAACAGCGGCTTTAACCTTATCATCTGCTAATGACATATTGCCACCTTTAGGAGGCATCGCTCCCTTTCCTTTAATAGCAGTCGTGTATAAGGCATCCATACCAGTTGCTATACGTGATTCCCATGCTGCTTTATCCCCAAGTTTTGGTGAACCTGCGACACCAGATGCGTGGCAGGCAAAGCATGCAGTATCGTAAACTTTTTTACCATCAATTGATGGTGCTGCAGGTGCAGTTGCAACAACAGGAGCTTCAGCAACTACAGGAGTTTCTTGCGCTTTAGTTTCTGTTGTTGTTTCTTCAGTTTTGACTTTTTTCTCTTCCTTTTTAGGTGCTTCTTTTGTTGACTCTGCACTACCTAAATCAAGACC
>VAPK010697841.1_pt1 | contig 16998 bp, 12 predicted proteins | sample 3395031 | NCBI WGS metagenome assembly VAPK01 (sample SAMN08290443, study PRJNA428436) | hydrothermal vent metagenome | isolation source: Deep-sea hydrothermal vent chimney 1 | place: Pacific Ocean: Juan De Fuca Ridge
GGTGATACCGTATTACCTGTGATTGCCACCCGAATTGGCTGGGCAATTTTTCCCATGCCTAACGCTCTATCTGTTGCGCAGTCTTTTATCTGCTCATGTATCGGCTCTGCTTCCCATTCAAGCAGGGCATCCAAACGCGCCAGCATATCTTCTAGAACAGCGACGGTTTCTGGTTTAAAGTGTTTCTTGGCCGCTTTTTCATCATAAGCCGCTATCGTTTCATAGAACCAACGGCTATTATCAGCCATCTCTACCAAGGTCTTAGCGCGATCTTGCTGTATCACGACGACATCCACTAACGCAGGCCCTTGGCTTAAATCAATTTTACGTTGGACCATATGCCACTCTAGGTGTTCGGCAATATGGGCTGCGGTACTCTCTTTAATATAGTGTTGATTCAGCCAGAGCAACTTGTCGGGATTAAAAGTCGATGCTGACTTATTCACATCTTCTAATTCAAACAATGCAATCATCTCATCGATGCTAAACACTTCTTGGTCACCATGCGACCAACCTAAGCGTACCAAATAATTAAGCAATGCCTCTGGCAAAAAACCTTCATCTCGGTAATGCATCACGCTGACCGCACCATGCCGCTTAGACAACCTCGCACCATCCGAGCCAAGAATCATCGGCAAATGGGCAAAAATAGGCGGCTGCGCATCGAGTGCATTAAATATATTGAGTTGGCGAGGTGAATTATTAAGATGGTCATCGCCTCGAATCACATGGGTTAAGCCCATATCTAAATCATCAACCACGACGGTCAGATTGTATGTTGGCGAACTATCTGAACGTGCAATAATCAGATCGTCTAGTTCACCATTATTAAATACGATATCACCTCGCACTAAATCATGCACCACCGTGTCACCTGCTGTTGGGTTTTTAAACCGAATCACAGGTTCTACGCCCGCACGTGGCTCAGTCAGGTGCCGACAGCGACCATCATAGCGTGGTTTTTCTTTATTGGCGCGCTGTTGCTCACGGCGTTCATCTAATTCTTCTTTTGAGCAATAACAATAATAGGCATCACCTTGGTCGAGCAATTGGCTGATCACTTCTTTATACCGATCAAAACGCTGGGTTTGATAATAAGGCCCTTGGTCATAGTCCAAACCCAACCAAGCCATCCCTTCTAAAATCGCGTCAACCGATTCAGGTGTCGATCGTGCCAAATCGGTATCTTCAATCCGCAGAATAAATTGACCCTGATGCTTGCGTGCATAAAGCCAAGAAAATAAAGCGGTGCGTGCACCACCTACATGAAGATAACCCGTTGGGCTAGGGGCAAACCGTGTACATACTGTCATAACTAAATTCTCTAAACTTAAAACTAACTGAAACAAATGGAGTATTGTAACAGTCAGACGACTATTCACATCGAACAAACTTGAGAGAATGAATATGAAATTACGACACCACATCACCACCCTCGCCGCCATTGCGACAATAACATTCCTGCTCACATCCTGTGATTCAGAACCATCCGCTGTCGTCGCCGATCCTGATTATCCTATTATCCAAATTACCGAGGGTATTTTCTATCATAAAGGCATCCATCAAGATGCTTCTAAAGAGAACATCGGCGCGATTGGCAATATGAGTTTTGTAGTTGGGGAACAATGCGTCGCTGTAATTGATAGTGGCGGTAGTTATCTCGAAGGCGTTAAATTACGCAAAGCAGTGGCTGCACAAACTGATTTACCCGTTTGTTATGTGATCAATACCCACACGCACCCAGATCACACCTTTGGTAACGCCGCATTCAAAGCAGATAATCCTAAGTTTGTTGGCCATGAAAAATTGACTGCGGCAATGAATGCACGCCAAGTCCCTTTTGAACGGACCTTCCGTGATATTTTCGAAGAAGATTACGAAGGGATTGAATTTATTACACCGACGCTCACCGTGCCTGTCGACACACCCGTTACCGTTGACCTCGGTAACCGTCTCTTAACCTTCAAAGCATACGTAACGGCACACACTGATCACGATATCACTGTGCTTGACCAAACAAGTAACACTTTCTGGACGGGTGACTTATTATTCATGGAGCGGATCCCTGTGCTTGATGGCAATTTAACGAATTGGCTGCAAATTATGGCAGAATTGCAGCAAGCTGATTTTTCCTATGTTATTCCGGGCCATGGCACCGCTAGCTCTGATCAATGGAAAGCAGGATTAGCAAAACAACAGCATTATTTTGAAACAGTGCGTGATGAAGTACGTACTTTAATCGCAGATTTTGCTACGATACAACAAGCTACAGAGCAAGTAGGACAATCAGAACAAGATAACTGGGAACTTTTCCCACAATATCATCGTCGAAATGTTACTGCTGCTTTTACCGAATTGGAATGGGAATAGCTTGGCACCTTAGATTAAGCGTACGAACACCCAAAACAGCAAGTAAATTTAAGTTAATTATTTGGAGAGAATAATGTTACACAAAATTATCGGCCTATTGGCCTTAAGTCTAGCGTTTGTGAGCTTTAATGCGAGCGCCGTGACCCCTAAAGAGCCACTATGGCCATCGCTTAAGATTGAACACTTTGGGGATAAAGAAATCCGCGAGGATGCGACTGACTTCTTAGTTTTAGAAACCCCCAAACGCGCAGAAGATGCCGCCATTGTGCCCATTACTATTAAGTCATTAGTGCCACAAACCGCAGATAAGTATATTAAAAACTTGCATATTATTATTGATAATAATCCACAACCTTATTCTGCTAATTTCACGCTATCACCTAAACTAGGTTTAATTGATATTTCAACACGTATGCGAGTTGACCAATATACCTTTGTTCGCGCTATCGCTGAAATGAATGATGGGTCGCTTCATATGGTGAGTAACTTTGTGAAAGCGTCAGGTGGGTGTAGTGCCCCTGCGGGTAAAGATGCGGCGGCGGCATTAGCCCGCTTAGGTAAAATGCAAATTAGAATGCGTAAACCGGTTGTCGGTGAACCGGTACAAGCACAAGTTATTGTGAGCCACCCTAACTATAATGGCTTACAGTTTGACCAAGCATCACGTCAATATATCGCTGCGCACTATGTACAAAAAATGACTGTCAGCTACAATGATGAACAGCTGATTCAGCTTGATGCAGGTATCTCAGTGAGTGAAGACCCTAGTTTACGGTTTACTTTCATTCCGACTGAACCCGGTAATTTAAAAGCGGATGTGGTCGATTCGAAAGCCCAAGAATTTTCAGGTGAAAAAGAAATTTAATCGCTAAACAATATCCATAAAAAAGGCCGCTTTTATGCGGCCTTTTTTTATACACTTTATTTCTAGATTACCTTTTTATCCGGCAGGCATCATATGCTTCCGCTTGAACTTGCTTTAAACTCACCAAGCTCTCTTGCGCATCATCATTATCTCTGAATACGCCACCCCGGTCTGCAGGCAGATTTTTTAATCGAAAGGTGACTGCGCCATCTTCAAATTCACGTATTGTTAATTTTTCAGCCACTTTGTCAATCACGCAAGAACATTTATGGACTGATTCATACACATTCATTTTAGCATTACGATCCATACAATCTAATACATATTTCACCCGCATATCGGTTGGGTAATCATTTCTACTTGTCGTGTTACTTTCAGCCATTACACCCAATGGGGCGCCGATCATTGTACTCATCAGCAATACTAATCCCGCTTTCTTCATTTTTTTCTCCTAAATAAATCGATAATGTACCTATTCACAGACTGTAGCGAGTATAACAAGTTCCCTCTTATGCCTGACATCGGGTAAACTCTACCACCTAATATAATATTCTGCACGCTTAAGGACCATTCAATGAAGAAACTGTTGCTACACCTTGATACTGACCCCATGCCGAGCGCATTCGATTCTGTGGTTGCTTATGATTCTGGCGCAGATAATTTGCTGAGCCATGGCGGCATCACACGTGAGAATGTAACAGGATTAGTGCATGGCATGATCTTTACCCGAGGCGGCAGCAAGCTCAAAAACAGTGCTATTTTCATTGGCGGCTCAGATGTCAGTGCAACGGATTCGGTTGGCCGCGCAGTAAAAAAAGCTTTTTTTGGACCTGTGCGTGTTTCTGTGATGCTCGACCCAAATGGATCGAATACAACGGCAGCAGCTGTCGTGCGTAAAGTATTATCAAATTATGATGTGAAAGATAAAAAAGTCGTTATCATTGGTTCTGGTCCTGTCGGCCAGCGCGCTGCACTCTATTTTGTTAAAGAAGGCGCCCGTGAAGTCGTTATTACCTCACGCAGCCTCACTCGCGCTAAAATTATTACCAGCCAAATTCAGGCAGTTTATGATGTTAATGTCACACCTGGTGAAGCTGCAAATGATGATGATATTAAACAACATTTGAGTGATGCTCATATTGCTATTGGTGCAGGTCCGGCGGGCGTATGTGTGCTCTCTAAAGCAGCCTGGTCTAGTAGCCAACCCTTAGCCGTATTGGCCGATGTAAATGCATTACCACCACTTGGTGTTGAAGACATTGACATCATGGATGATGGTGTAGAAAAACAAGGTGTTGCTTTTTATGGTGCGATTGCCATTGGTAATTTCAAGATGAAAGTGCACCGTGCCGCCGTCGCCTCCTTATTTGAAAGTAACGATCTATTTCTTGATGAAACCACGATCTACGATATTGCCAACACTATTGATAACCAAAGTTAAGTTACCTTGCCTCATCACGATTCTCCCTCATCACAAGTTAGTATCCGTGCGCCTGCACGCCTGCATCTTGGTTTCCTTGATCTGAACGGAGAAATTGGGCGGAAATTTGGTAGCTTTGGCTTAGCTATTTCTGAATTCGAAACAAGCATTACAGGTCGGCTGGCCTCGACGACGACGGTGCAACACGGCGACCCTGAATTATGTCAACGTGCTGAAAATATAATCGCGACTTTTTATCAAACACTCGGTAAAGATATCCCCCGGCCACAGCGTGGCGTTAATTTAGATATTCTCGCGACCATTCCCAGTCATGCTGGCTTGGGTTCTGGTACACAACTCACTTTAGTAATTGGCACCCTACTTTGTCGTTTACATAACCTACCCGCCAGCACCGCTGAGATAGCCTTGCATTTAGGGCGTGGGATGCGGTCGGGAATTGGTATTGCGACGTTTGATCAGGGTGGATTTGTCCTTGATGGTGGATTAAAACTTAATACTGCTGTGCCCCCTATTTTGTGTCAACATACGTTCCCTGATGAGTGGCGGATTATATTGATTCGCGATCCAGTACATCAAGGCATGCATGGCTCTCAAGAAAAATCTGCGTTTAACAATTTACCCTCCTTTCCTACCGCCGATGCACAAGCTATCTGCCACCTTACCTTAATGCAATTACTCCCCGCCATTGTTGAATCTGATTTAGCCGCTTTTGGCAATGCCTTAAACTGCATTCAATGCTATGTCGGTGACCATTTCACACCCGCACAAGGCGGACGGTTTAGCAGCCAACATGTTGCAGAAACTCTAGCTTATGCGGTTAGTTTGGGGCATGATGCGATTGCACAAAGTTCCTGGGGGCCAACGGGCTGTATTTTTGCACGCAATGCTGAGGTTGCTGACCAGTTAGTGGCGGCGTTAAACCAATTTACCCTATTACGGCCTTCACTTGAAAATTTACACATTAATACAACACAAGCAAATCACCAAGGTGCGGTCATCACTGAAATCGCGGTATAATTGTTGTTTTAATTCCGCCACTACATGTAGTCGGGATAACCAATAACCAAGGAAATCAGCATGGCAAAGCGCGCAATCATTCATATGTTCGACCCAATGACACATAACAGTCCATTCGATATCAATATGGCCTTAGATGCCGGTTACGATGTGCTCATGCCCTATCCTAATGTCGAACTCGACCAAGTAGCGGGACTCACACAAGACACTATCTTTTCACGCGGACCAAAAGGTGTAAAACAAACCAGTATTTTCATTGGTGGTCGTGATATTGGCCTTGCCATGGATATGTTGGATGCCGCTAAAGCAGCAATGGTACCGCCTTTTGAAGTCTCTGTATTCGCCGATCCAAGTGGCGCATTCACCACCGCTGCCGCATTGGTTGCTTGCGTTGAAAGTGAACTCAAAAAGAAGCACAATACCGATTATCAAGGTAAACGCGCTATTGTCTTCGGTGGGACGGGCCCTGTGGGCCTTGCAACGGCCGTCATTGCCGCACAAGCAGGTGCCAATGTTACTATCGTCGACCACTTCTCAATTGATACTGCTCTCGCTCATGCTGATGAATCGAAAGAACGTTATGGTGTTGACTTGCAAGCAACAACGGCCGCATCAGATGCTGACAAAGCACGATTAATTGCAGATGCCGATGTGGTATTTTGTACCGCTAAAGCAGGGATCCAAGTATTGAATGCGTCGGTACTCGGTGATGCCAAACAACTCAAAGTAGCTGGTGATGTGAATGCTGTGCCACCGTTGGGCATTGAAGGCGTTGATCTAATGGATTTTGGTACCCCGCTTGTTCATGCCACTCAAAGTGAAGGTGCCGTTGGTATTGGCTCTTTGGCAGTAGGTAACGTTAAATATAAATTACAACAAGCCTTACTTAAAAAGACTCTAGAGTCAGATGGCCCCGTGTATCTCGATTTCCGGGCTGCATTTGATGGCGCACGTGAAATCGTTAGCTAAAGCGCTTCGCGCCTAATTAATGTGCCATGGCGAATGATCGCGTATTACCGCTCTTAATCATCGCACAATCTGCTCGTTTTCTAGCACAGGCGGCTTCCTTCTCAGGTTTCCGTGTTTGGGGAGCCGATTGCTTTGCGGATGTCGATGCGTGTGATGTGGCAGAACGCTGGCACTTATTAGCCCCACTTGACCAGTTGACCACCGAGCAATTGCTTGAGGCCATCGTCACACTCAGTCAAGGCGAACCTTGTCAGTTGATCTATGGTGGGGGGATAGAACATTACCCCGCATTATTCGACCAACTCCCTGACCATATTCAATTGATGGGAAATTCACCGCCAACATTGCAAACAATTAATCATCCAGCCACTTTTTTTGCCCTACTCGCTGAATTGGAATTACCCTTTCCCGAACTAAGCTGGCAACGCCCTGCTCAACAAACCGCTTGGTTATTTAAACCCCATACGAGCTTAGGGGGGAACGGTATTTTACCAGCCCACCAGGCAGCAACAGCTGAGCAGGGTTACTTCCAACATCAAATAACGGGCGCCAGCCTCAGTGCTTTATTTCTCGCCAATGGCACTGATGCCCAACTTATTGGTATCAATCGGCAGTGGACCGCACCAATCCCAACAACACCGTTTCGTTTAGGCGGTATTGAAAGCGCCTATACACTTGATGCGGCGATTACCGAACAGATAACACATGCAATTAATACCCTCACCCTCGCAACAGGCTTAATCGGACTCAACAGCCTAGACTTTATTGTTTCTGACGAGGGAAAATGCTATTTATTGGAAATCAATCCGCGTCCAAGTGCGTCTGCTGAGCTGTATCATACTGAATATCCCTTGATCCAATCACATCTAACTGCTTGCCACCAACAATCTCTCGACCAAGAATCCGAGTCAAAACAAGCGTCATTTCGTTCACTCAGCTACCTGTATGCAACAACACAATCAGTGATTATTCCTAGTCACTTCAGTTGGCCATTCGCCTGCCGAGACATACCCACAGCAGACTCTCGCATACGGCCCGCACAACCCATTTGCACTTTACTCATCTCTGGGCATTCTCAAACACACTGCCACCAGCAGCGCCAACAACTCGAAGCTGAAATAACCTCACAACTTAAACTTAATGCGCTAGTTTAAGCACCATCACCTTCAAAATCATAAGTCATCTGTTCTGCTGGCATTTGCATATATTTTCCTTGGGCATAGTCCACCCCATATCCCCACAACATTGCCAAGCTTTGTGCATCAGTCACCCGATCTGCAATGCTCACCTTACCGGTTTCTTTAATCATTGCCGCAATGGTTTTCACTGCTTCTTGATTTTCTTTATCTGTCACCATATTTTCAACAAAGGTACCATTAATTTTAAAGAAATCGACATCTAATGAATTCAAGCCTTGTGAGAAATCCAGGCCTGAGCCAAACCCTTGTAAACTGAAGCGACACCCTAATTTCTTCAATAACTTAATAAAGAATTGCACTTTATCCAATTGCTCCATTGCAAATGATTCATCAATCTCAAATACAATTTGGCTACCCTCAATTTTATATTTTGATAGCGTTTCATACAACCATGTCATCTCTTCTGTTCTCGTCATCATTTGTTCAGAGAGATTAATAAAGAAAATGGCCTTATTCGTTACCGCGTCATCCGCCAAGGCATCTAGTGTATGCGTAAACATCCATTTATCAATATTCACTTTCAAACTCGCGTCTTTCCCTAGGGTCAAGAGTTCTTTGGGCTCTTTGAGCTCGCCTTTCTCATCCGTAAAACGAAGTGACACTTCATAAATAACATGTTGTTCTCCATGTAGGCCCACAATCGGTTGATACATCAGTTTAAACGCATCTTCTTTCAATGTTTTTTCTATTTGTCGTGTCCGCTGTTTGTCTTGCACTTCAGTTGATGGCGCAACTTGATATCGACTCACACGGTTACCACCTGCTTGGCTTGCCTCTGTCCATGCTTTATCTACTATTGTTAACACTGATTTAACTGAATTTGTGCTTTCACCTAATCGGCAGGCACCCACGCTACACGATAAATCAATTTTCTTCCCATCAACCACGGGAACATAAGTAGACATGGCCTCTTGTAATGCTGCTGCGCGGGTATCAACCTCAGCATCATGCTCATTTTGGATTAGCACCATAAATGCACGCTCTGACACCCTTCCTAATACCTCATTTTCTGCTTGCCCTGATACTAACATTTGGGCAAGGCTTGTTAATATTGTGTCCATCCCACCCAAACCAATTTGTGCTTTCAACCCATCAAAATCGTCCAATGCAAGATACAATACGGCGGAATCTCCTTCGCCCGAATAGGCGGTTGATACCGCAGTATCTAATTCTGTCATAAATTGCTTACGGCCAAGTGGTTTTGTATCATCCACCTCTGATTCTTGAGACGCAGTCGGTGTATTATTTAGGTTGATTTCTTCAGAAACAACGTTCTGCTGCGGTTCCCACGTCACTTGGATACAAACTTCATCTTCAAACTGGGCATGTCGTAGCGTCAATTGACTCGTAAATTCAGCAGCGTCTGCACGAACACACTGTAAATCAAGCGTTAATGATTCATCTTCCCCCGTTTCAGAAAAACCTCTAAATTGTGTTTTTAGGTCTGCTTGTTCGGCGGCAACAACCATATCCAATAAAGGTAGAACCTCTAATTCCTCCATTTCTTCATAGCCAAACAATGCGATATAAGACTTGTTTGCAAACACATGCATACCTTCATGGATATAAGCAATTGCTTTTTCTGAGTTCTCTAATAATAATTGCTCCCGTTTCTCACTTTCGTGCAAAGCAACTTCTAATTGCCTTAACTTCCTGCGAGTGTGCAAACTTATCATCTCCCTTCCAACCGCAAACACCAGTCGGTCCATGTCTCCAGATAAAATAACCGCTTTTACATCTTTTTTGTATATTGGTTTTCCCTGCTCTGCATCCGCTTCATCTGTTACGACAAGACATGGAATATCTTTTCCTGTTTGTGCAAGATAATGGATCACATCATCTATTTTCGCCTCTTCAAGCCCATCAACAATCAACAATAAATCCCATTTATGTTGCGAAATTTCTTGTTCAACCCCCTCTAGCGTTTCCTCTCTTGTCGCACGAATAGTATGGCCTTGCCGCCGCACAGCATTCGCCCAATCTTCTGCTTGATTAAGTGAGTCGGTTACCAATAATAATCTTACAATACTTTGATTTTCTGCCATTATCCCTGTGCCTCTATTGTTGCTGCGTCCAATACTGTCATTTGTGTCGTGATCCAATCATATGCCTCATTATTCACCAAACTAGCGGATTTGTCGATAACGTTAATTGGTTCACCTATTATTAACGTTATCACGCCTGGCTGTTTAATAAAACCATGCTTGGGCCAGGCCTTCCCTGCATTATGGGCAATCGGGACAATCGGGCGGCCACTTTCCACCGCTAAACGGGCCCCACCAATCCCAAACCGCCCCATCTCGCCTGTCGGCATACGCGTGCCCTCAGGAAACACCACCACCCACAAATTCTGTTTTAATCGTGCAATGCCTTGTGTAATAACCTGTTGTAGTGCTTTTCGCCCCGCGCTTCTGTCAATCGCAATCGGTTTCAGCGCTGCTAAACCCCAACCAAAAAAAGGAATCCACAACAATTCTCGTTTCAATACCCATACTTGCGGTGGAAATATGGCCTGTAATGCCAGCGTTTCCCACGAAGACTGATGTTTACATAAGATCACACATGCCTGCTCCGGAATATGTTCGCGGCCAATCACGTCATAGTGCACACCACAAATATGTTTTAGCAACCAAAGGTTCAGGATCGCCCATTGGCTTATTACGCGATAACGGATTGAAAAAGGAAAGGGTAAAACCAATACGCCTAATACCGCAAAAATAATCGCCGTGATGATATGCAGCAACACAAATAAAGCCGAACGTACTGCTTGCATTACTCTTCCTCCGCCAGCAACGCATCGGCAACCGCCGCCAAATCATCGTAGACCGATACACCGCGCGGCAATTTTCCCGCCGCCAGTGTACGCTCACCCTTTCCCGTTTTCACCAAAATAGGCCGCGCACCTGCCGCTTTTGCTGCTTTCAAATCACGTAAGCTATCGCCGACAGCAGGCACCTGTTTCAATGAGACCCGTAGTCGTTGCGTTAAATCATCAAACAACCCTGTTTTGGGTTTACGACAAACACACCCCTCATCTGGACCATGTGGACAAAATAATACCGCTTCTAATTTACCGCCCACTTGGGCCAACATCCGCCGCATTTTATTATGGATCAGCGCCAATGTCTCAATATCTAGAAATTCTCTCGCAATACCTGATTGATTGGTGAGCACCACCACGCGATAGCCAGCTTGATTCAATCTGGCAATTGCTTCCAAACTACCTGGGATTGGCTCCCATTCCGCTGGCGAGCGAATAAAATCATCCGAATCATGATTAATAACACCATCTCGATCCAAAATGATTAATGCCATGCGTTACCTACTCCTATGCCTGCAAAACCGAAATATCTGCTACGCCCAAAAATAAAGCACGCACCTGATTCAATAACACCAAGCGATTCGCCCGCACCGCAGAATCGTCGGCCATCACCATCACCGAATCAAAAAAGGCATCCACCGACTCACGCATAGCAGCAAGCTCACGCAATACGCCTTCGTAATCAGATGTATCCATCAACGGCTGTATCGTCTTTTTAACCGCGGCAAGTTGCGATGCCAAGGCCTGTTCTGCTGGTTCCTCTAACAAGCCTTCATCAATCTGACCTACATCGCCTGCCGCATCATTCTTACGCAGAATATTGCCAATTCGCTTATTGCCAGCTGCTAATGCTTCCGCTTGCTCCAAACGACGAAATGCCGCCACTGCCTTCACCCGCTTCAAGAAATCCAACGGTCGACTAGGTCGCAATGCCAATACCGCCTCAAACACATCCGCCTTCACATCTTGATCCGATAAATAACCCCGCAAACGGTCGAAGATATAACTCAGCACCTGATCTTTTGTATCTGTTTCCGTTAACACACCGCCATCAAAGCCTTTTTCAGCCTCAGCTAATAAATCAGCCAAATCTAAATCCAGATCTTGCTCAATCATGATCCGCAACACACCTAATGCCGCCCGACGTAATGCAAAGGGGTCTTTCACACCCGTAGGTGGTTGGCCGATCCCAAATAGCCCCACTAACATATCCAACTTCTCCGCCAAACTTAACGCCTGGCCGGTTTTTGTTTGTGGTAATTTATCACCAGAATAGCGTGGCAAATATTGCTCATCTAACGCTTCTGACACCTCTGTTGGTTCATTATCTAACTGCGCATAATAACGCCCGATAATACCCTGCAAATCAGGAAACTCACCCACCATTTCGGTCATCAAATCACATTTTGCCAACATCGCAGCACGTTCGGCCTCAACACTATTGCTGCGTAACTGTTTTGCAATTGTGCTGGCCAATTTAGAGACCCGCACTGACTTATCATAGACCGACCCCAATTTTGCTTGGAAAACAACCTGCTTCAACCGATCTTGTTGTGCTGATAAAGGTTGCTTACGATCCGTTTCCCAGAAGAACACCGCATCGCTCAATCGTGGCAAAATCACACGTTCATTGCCCGCAATAATTTGGGCAGGATCGGTGCTCTCAATATTGCTCACCGTAATAAATTTTGCTAATAAATCACCGTTTTTACTGCGTACCGCAAAATACTTCTGATGATCTTCCATCGATGAAATCAAGGCTTCCGCTGGTAAGGCTAAAAATCGTTCGTCATAATTACCCGATAAAGCCACAGGCCATTCAACCAAACCGGTCACTTCCGCTAATAAATCCACATTCATCACCGCTTCGCCGCCTAACTCAACGGCCAATTCTGTTACCTGTTGACGAATCGCCTCACGGCGATCAACCAAGTTCACCAACACATAAGCCGAAGCCAATTGATCAACATAACTTGTTGGTGATGTAATTGTGATTGTATCTGGATGGTGGAATCGATGGCCACGGCTTTCTCGGCCAGACGTCACACCCAATGTCGTCATCGGCACCACTTCATCACCAAACAACAACACTAACCAATGCACTGGCCGCACAAATTCACCCGGCAAATCACCCCACTTCATCCGCTTGGCAATCGGCAAACCTTGCAATGCTTGTGCCACAATATCAGCCAGTAAACTGCTCGTTTCTGCGCCCGCTTGCTCTTGTTTAAAGACCAACCATTCACCTTTATTCGTCGCTACACGATCTAAATCTGCCACCGCCACACCGCAAGATTTCGCAAACCCCTCAACCGCCCGCGTTGGCTCACCCGCATCATCAAAAGCGGATGCCACAGCAGGGCCACGACGTTCCACTAATTTATCTGCTTGTTTTTCAACTAACCCTTCCACCACCACCGCTAAACGACGCGGCGCGGCATAAGATTGTGTCGCTTGATAGGCTAAATCGGCGTCATCTAAACCTTTTTTGATCCCTGCTTCAAAGGCTTCCATCAAGGTTTTAAGTGTTTTGGGTGGCAGCTCTTCCGTACCGAGTTCAATCAATAAATCGCGTGTGCTCATGGCTTGGCCTCCGATTTATTTTGCCCTGCATTTTTCGCTGAATCGGCCATCGGGAATCCCAAGCTCTCGCGCCGCTCATAATAAGCTTTGGCCACTGCCCGCGCCAACGTTCGCACCCGTAAAATAAAGCGTTGCCGTTCCGTGACTGAAATTGCTTTCCGTGCATCCAACATATTAAAGGCATGTGATGCTTTCAGCACCAATTCATAGGCGGGTAACGGTAAATCTGCTTCAATCATCTTGCTGCTTTCGCGTTCATAGGTATCAAACGCCGTAAATAGACTCTCCACATCGGCATGCTCAAAGTTATAAGTCGATTGCTCCACCTCATTTTGATGGAACACATCGCCATACGTCACCACGCCATTCGGGCCTTCCGCCCAAATCAAATCATAAACACTGCTCACGCCCTGCAAATACATTGCAATCCGCTCTAACCCATAGGTAATTTCACCGGTCACAGGCTTACATTCCAAGCCACCAACCTGTTGGAAATAGGTAAATTGCGTCACCTCCATCCCATTAAGCCACACTTCCCAGCCCAAGCCCCATGCACCCAAGGTCGGTGATTCCCAGTTATCTTCCACAAACCGCACATCATGCACCAAGGTATCAATCCCTAGCATGCGCAAAGAATCTAAATACAATTCTTGGATATTCAATGGTGCGGGTTTGAGCATCACCTGAAATTGATAATAATGTTGCAAGCGGTTCGGATTCTCACCATAGCGGCCATCCGTAGGCCGGCGAGAAGGCTGCACATACGCCGCATTCCAAGGTTCTGGGCCAATCGCACGTAAGAACGTCGCTGGGTGAAAAGTGCCCGCGCCCATCTCCATATCATAAGGTTGTAACAAGACACAGCCTTGTTCGGCCCAATAATGTTGTAATCGTAAAATGAGTTCTTGAAACGTGTGTGGCACTTCCGCCACGACAGGTGTTGCATTCGCCATATTGCTTTGAATCCAGTCGTAAATTTAAGAAACACCGCAATTATATCGAATAAGCTCTCCTGATGTGAGGAAGAAAACGATCACACTATAAAAGTACTGCGATAATACAGCCGCATCAGAAATAACCTGAATTTAACTAGGTTCATTATGGTCACTTTATGACAAAAAAGGTCAGCACTTTTACAATTACTATAGTTTAGTGCGTTTAAACATCCTGCGATTATTTTTAATACCCTATTAATTTAATTTAAATACAATATGTTACGACAAAATAATCATTCCCTTGAGTTTGTCTTATAAATTTGGCTCGAATTATGCTAGTATTACTGCTTATGCTACACCAGAGCGCACGATAGATATTTAATGGAGAGAAACATGAAAAAACTCATACTAATCATCTCGGCTTTACTTGCTTTTTCAACTCAAGTATTTGCCGTAAGTGGAACTGTTTTTAGGGAACTGCCTCTGGGCATCCCAGGTCAACTAGACGCGAATGAAATTGGGGTTCCCAATATTCTCGTATCGGCTTATTCAGGCACTACCCTGCTCGCCACCAGCACAACAGATAATGCTGGCGGATGGAGCATCCCAGCTGTCCTTACCGGCGGCGGTGCGCCAGTTCGATATGAATTCACCAACATTCCAAGCTATTTAGAGCCCAGTGATTTCGGTTCTGGCGTTCCTGGAAATGGCACCACCGTTAGATTTGTCGCTGTCGCAAACGATGTTCTTACTAACGTCAATGTAGGTTTACACAACCCTGCTCAATTTTGCCAAGCCAACCCTAGAGCGGTCACCCCCGTTTTTGTAAATGGAGACCCACTTCTAGCGCCCTCAGGTGCGCCAACTGAAAGTCTTTATTCATATGATTATGCAGGCGCCAATAAATCAACTGTTGCCGTTAAAAGTGAAACAGGGCCAACATGGGGTGTTGCTTATGATTCAAAACGCGATGTGCTTTATACCTCTGCCGTATTACGACGCCATGTGGGCATTGGTCCAAATGGTGGTGGTGCTATTTATAGTATTTCAGACCCAGCAGGGGCGCCTGGTGCTGCAACCTTATTACACGACGTGGCAACCGCGACTGGCGTACCTACAACCGCCGCTCGTGGCTTAACCGGTGCCACACCTACAACGTTAAATAATGACGCACCCGCTTTCCCTTTAATTGCTAAGGTGGGCTTAGGTGATATTGATATTTCTAATGATAATGATACCTTGTATGTGACTAATCTCACTGACCAAACAGTTTATAGTGTTGATTTGAATAACCCTGCCACAGCGGCAGTGCCATTGCCTGCTTATCCGACACCCGCCTGTAATAATGGTACGGATCGTCCTTGGGCATTGAAAGTCCATGATGACATGCTGTATTTAGGCGTGGTCTGTTCTGCTGAAGGTGCAGCCGGTGTTGCCGCAGATTTAGATGCTTATGTCTATGCTTATGATGGTACTGCTTGGTCAACTGCGATTAATAATTTCCCTCTAGATTACCCACGCCAATTAGGTGCGCCTGGTGCAACAAATAATGCTGCATGGCGCCCATGGCGCGATGCACACACTGCTGGTGAATTTGGTACATTAAATCTAACTGCGGCCACACGTGCCACACCTGTTTTATCGGATATTGAATTTAATGATCAAGGGGATATGATTCTTGGCTTTATGGATCGTACCAGCTTGCAATTTGGTGCATTGAACTGGGGAACAACAGGCACATCTCGGATCCAAGTTGCTTCCGCTGGTGATATTTTAACCACCACTAATAACGGAGATGGCACGTTCACTGTTGAAAATATTACAACCGCTTCCGCGAACTCAACTTTGGCTACAGACGAGTTCTATGGTGGTGAAATTAAAACGCCTAATCATCGAGAAATAGCGCAGGGTGGCTTAGCTGTTTTACCCGGTTCTGGCGAGGTAATGTCAACAGCGATGGACCCGATTACATTTAATACAGGTGGTATTCTATGGTCTGATAATGGTGATGGTTCAAGAAATAATGGTTTTGAACTCTTTTTTGGTCGACAATCTTCTAACGCTGGTGCTGCTATCCCGGGTTTTATGGGTAAAGGTGCAGGTTTAGGCGATATCGAATTACTCTGTGATCCTGCGCCTATCCAAATTGGTAACCTTGTGTGGATAGACACAGATGGCGACGGCATTCAAAACAATAATGTCGCCGAACCAGGTATCGAAAATGTAACGGTTGAGCTTTATGCCGCATTAGATCCTGATGGCATATTTGATGACCTCGTCGGCACCACGGTGACCGATAGCTTAGGGCATTACTACTTCGGTGGTATCGGTAATGTTGGTATGACAGTTGGTAACCTCGAACCCAATACAGATTATGAAATCCGTGTTCCACTTGCAGATCCAGACTTAGCAGGTAACTCGCCGACAACCCAAGATGCAACCTCGGCTCTAGCAGATGATGATATCCGTGATAGTGATGGCGATAATGGTGTATTGAACGCAGGGGCTTCTACCATTGCTTATACAACCGGCGACCCCGGCCAAAACGACCATACACTAGATTTTGGTTTTGTTGGTTTACCTGTTGTCTCAATCGGCTCCATCGTTTGGAACGATCTTGATAACAGCGGTACGCAAGATCCAGGCGAAGCTGGTATTGCCGGTGCAGTTATTACGTTGATTGACCCAGTAACAGGCAATCCTGTACCTAGTGTTGGAACGCAAACAACCGATGCAACTGGTCGTTACTTCTTTGATAACTTACCTGAAGGTGATTACCAAATCCAAGTAGATATGAC
>VAPK010796724.1_pt1 | contig 16997 bp, 14 predicted proteins | sample 3395031 | NCBI WGS metagenome assembly VAPK01 (sample SAMN08290443, study PRJNA428436) | hydrothermal vent metagenome | isolation source: Deep-sea hydrothermal vent chimney 1 | place: Pacific Ocean: Juan De Fuca Ridge
CTTCGCCTAATATCAATACATGCGCCTCCCACCCTTCCCGAATTAAACGAACTACAGTGCCCCCGCAACCCAAAATTTCGTCATCAGGGTGTGCGGCAACAATCAGGAGTCTTTTATTCTTAATCATTTTTTCCTTTCGATTAATTCAATTAACTCCTTGAGCCGCGTATAAAACCAAATAACCCTTTGCCCATTATGCCCGGCTCCCGGATAGACCTTGCCAATAGGCAAGGCCTTCATGTTTTTAAAATGCTCAATCGCTTCATCTAAATTCTCCACTTCATATGAAATATGATGAATTCCACCACCTGTTTTATTAAGAAAGTTATAAACAGCAGAATCTTCACCTAGCGGTTGAATCAACTCTACATTATTTTTTGCATCAGGGCGGCCCATTCTAATAAACACAAGCTTAACATTCTGTTCAGGTTCATGAATAATATCCGAGCAATGCTTAAATCCATAAAGATCTTCGTAATATTTTTTGGATTCTTCTAAATTCTTAACAACAACCCCTATATGATCCAATTTCACAAGTTAACCCTCGCGCTCTAGCTCGGAACTTGTCCAAAGGGGGGGCTCTCTCTCCTCCCTATGGCGTTCGCTTCGCTCTCTGTTACCCCTTGAAAGGGATCCTCACCCCCTTCAAAATTCCCCCAGATGTTCAGGAATTATTAACTTCGAAATTCCTGAACATTAAATTACCCCACCATATCCCAAGAAATAATTTCTTCAGATGAAATATTCTTAATAGTTTGACGCCCCTGCATTTCTTCAAAACAATTAGGAGATATCCCTTCACCCGGACGAGAAAATTTAACCATATTGCGTTCAATTATTTCACCATTTTTGATATCTCGCCTGGCCACAATACTTCTACGTATCATTTTACGTGCTGCAAGTTCTTCAGAGGATAATATCCTCTGTTTTTTTCCTAACGCAGATTCAACACTCCTTACAGACTCAACAAGATTGATCATATCTTTTGGCTCAAGAGCAAAAGGATGATCCGGACCATGCATATTCCGATCAAGTGTAATATGTTTCTCAACCACACATGAACCCAAAGCTAATGCCGCCAAAGTAAAATCGTTACTCATTGAATGATCGGAATAACCGATCTGAAATCCATAACGCTCTTTGAGCAATGTCAAATTTTGTAAATTAATAATCTCTGGTTTCGGCGGATAACAGGAAACACAATGCAATATCACCAACTGCTTATTGCCAGCACTAACAACTGTTTCAATGGTCTCATCGATCTCTTCAATTGTTGCCATTCCCGTTGAAATCAACATTGGCTTATTCACTTTTGCGACTTCTTTAAGTAACGGCAAATGATTACAATCAATGGAAGCAATCTTAAACACATCAACCCCCAAATTTAATAAAAAATCAATGTCCTCGATAATATGCACAGTTGAAAATGGAATCATTTTCTTTTCTCTAACATAATCAAACATTTCAGCAAACCACTCCCGTGGCATTAATATCGTATCCCGGGCAACTTCCCACCAGGGTCTCTTCCCATACATCGCTTCAAGCCCAACATCTGAGGTCATTACATTTTTACTAAAGGCATCTTCCGGATCATACACTTGAAATTTAACAGCATCAAACTTCGCCTCTGCAGCCGTATCAATTAATTTCCGTACAATCATTTTATCACGATTGTGATTCGCTCCGACCTCACCAATAATAAAACCTGGCTGTCCCTCACCAATAATTTTGCCATTAATTGTTATTGTTTTTGGTGCATCACTCATTCTATGCTTAAAATTTATCTGGCTATCTTTTTGCATTGAAACCCCTATTTAGAAGTTTAATATCCGGGGCAATGCTAATAACTGGATTTTTGTAACAAAAATCTTGTAGCCTATTGACAATTTCCTTAGCATACATAGAACACACAATCATACAGTCATGCTTTTGTTGTATGACCTTTTCCGGAGATACAATCGGTATATGATACATTAAATATTCCATCCCCCACTTTTTTTTATCAGAATCTACAATGTATTTTACCCTAGTGCCAGAAATGCCGTACATCTCTAAAAAATTCGCACCAAAACCTCCCGCACCCCACAAAAATATTTTTTTACCGGAAATATCTTTTATCATATCTCTAAGAGTATCTCTGTTCTTACTAAGATTAGATTTAAAAGAGCGGCTTAATGTTAAAATTTTTTTACCGGCAACGTTTATTTGTGACTTACCCTTTGCCACAGTAACAATTAAATTTTCTCCCGCATCTACGTATTTAAGGGTCTTTAATCCAGCGTTTTTTATGAGACTATAAATAGACGCTTTGGAAAAATATTGTAAATGCTGAAAACTAAAAATACTTGTGTTACCATTCTTTAAACAATACTCAACATTAGGCACTTCAAAAACAACCATTCCATTGAGCCTTAACATTCCTTTTAGTGACCTCAAAAAACCTACAGGCTCTGATAAATGTTCAAGAAAATGCCGAAAAATAATGACATCATACTTAAGACCCTTTTTAAGAAAATCCTCAACTTTAAAAAAACGTTTTTTAATATCAAGACCAAAACGCTTTCCGATTGCAGCTCCATGGCTTGGATCACATCCTGTAACGGAAAATCCCATTTCTTTTAAATGATACAAAACATACCCGTCAAAACAACCAATTTCAAGTATACGATTTTGCTTTTTTGTTAATAATTTTCGTATTCTGTTTTTAAAAACCTTAATAAACGCCTGATCTCTGACGGGTCGGAAACTCCCTTCCATCGCCGAAGGATAGTTATAATAATTCCGGTATAAGTCCGAAATAACTTTAACCGAAGCCCGTTTATGCAAATATATATGCTCACAGTCCTGACAAACAACCGGATGTAACTCCGCACGCAATTGTTCGGTTTTATACTTTTTAAGTATTTTGACTTTATCTTCTTTTTTAACAGGCGATGTAAAATAAGGAAATTTTTCTACATGAAAAACTGTAGAATAATTTCTTAAATTACAAACAGGACAAGTCTTAACGGTATTCATATATTATGCTGTCTTTGCAGTTAATATGTTTTTAATGTCTCCGACGATAGTTATAGCCATCACGTCTTCAAAGCTCAACTCGATATCAAACTCATCCTGTAAAGCCATGATAAGATTTAAATGATTCAATGAGTCCCAACCTTCAATTTCATTCGGACCAAAGGCATCTTCAAAAGGGCCTTTATGCAATATAAAGACTGAACTTAACACTATTTGTATACGTTCTTCCATCACATCTTTTTCCTCTACTTTCATAATTTGTCAAGTGCTGAAGAAAGGCTTTTATAAATAAATTTATTTGAGGCGATAAGGACTTTATCCTGAAATCTATACTCATTCCTACTCCCTGAGATCACCATCCCCCCGGCTTCATTCACTAAAACAATCCCTGCGGCTAAATCCCATGAAAATAATTCTTTAGCCCAAAATCCATCTATTCTTCCGCAAGCCAAATAGGCAAGACTTAATGCAGCAGAACCCGTTCTTAAAACACCTCTTGTAGTATCATTCATACTCCCAAATATTTCATATTCTCCTTTTTTTTCTTCTGAACGAGTTGAAGAAAAAGCAGCGACATAAAGACCTTCTTTTAAATTTTTTTTATCTGAGACATAAATTTGTTTTCCATTCAAAAAAGCCCCCTGGTCTTTCGCCGCATAAAACAATTCCTGTGAAAATGGGTTGTAAATTGCCCCAGCAACTATTTCACCACTTTCTTCAACCCCGACTGATACCGCGCACAATGGTATTCCCTGACTGTAATTAACCGTTCCATCGAGAGGATCAATGTGCCATGTCAATTCAGAATCCTTTTTTTCTCCTTTAGCCTCCTCACCGACAATCGTATGCTCAGGAAAAGCTGCTTCAATTTTTTCTTTAATATTTCTCTCAGATAAAATATCCACTTCTGTTACAAGATCACGGATATTAGAATTTTTCTGTTTAAAATCATGCAACTTACCAAAATAATCGACTAAAATATGACCACTTGTTTCTGTAGCTTTAATTGCAATCTCTAAATACTCTTTATACACTCTAAACTCCTTGCAAACCTTGATAAATCCTGGTTTATAATATATTTTCCTAAAGGATCAAAAATTTCTATCCCCGCATGTCGTTTCAAAACCTCAACATCCCCTAAACTTTTTCTTAAATTCTGTAAATAAACCGCTTCTTCATCTTTCGGATTGTCATAGGCTAAAGCGGCTTTAGCTCCAATCGCCGTGTATCGAGGTAAAACACCATTAAAAAGTGCAATACGTAAACCCAAAATAATACGATTTTCTTTATCAATTTTCCGAAGCGGCTCCCTAGCAACTCTCAAAATCGTATCATATAAAAATTTATTTCGAAAACGTTTCAATTCTTTGAATTTATACGTATTGGCAAATTGTTCTGTTACATAATTGGCCGCGATAACGCCATCAGTCATCTCACTAATGGAGCCCAAAACCACCTCTTCAATATCAGAATCTGCCATCGCTTCGTGAATATACGTGTATCCTTTTAACCAACCTAAATACGCAACAATGGCATGGGGCGTGTTATGAATAAATAACTTACACATCCAGTGCATATTCAACTCTTGTGAATCCATCTGTAATATTTCTTTAGGAAGAAGATACTCCCCCTTCTCCGTCACTAAAATTCCCTGCTCGGTAATGGTTGTCAATGAATCTTCTTTTCGAAGATCTGCGGAGGCTGTATTGGAAGTGATAACATCAGGAATACCAAAATAAATATTTTGATTACCTGATAACTCCCGCAACTTCACTGACGTTGAAGCATCATTTTCACATGAGATAACCACTTTGGCTTTTTTAAATTTTTCTGCTAGATCATAACAATTATTTGGGCCTACACAAGAAAAAATAACATCATAATTTTCAATATTTTTTTCCTCACCCAATAAAAAGGCTTCCTTTACAGAAATATCGACTACTTCGTAACCATCATCGACTGTAATTGCGGCCTTATATTCACAACGCTGTTTCATTTGTGAGATAATCAAATCATCAACATCGACAAAGCTGAGTTCAACATCATGTTTTTGTAAGAGAGGCCCTAAAAACCCTCTTCCAATAGCTCCGGCCCCATAAATTAAAACTTTTAGTGACATAACAATGCGTTTTTACTATATTTTTTGTAACAGTTCACGGCATATCCCCTTCGGGCATAAATTTGTCTGTATAATCAAAATTTATGTTTGAATTTATGCCCGAAGGGGATATGCCGTGAACTGTTACTATTTTTGAAAATTCTTTATCCCGCAACTTTCGTCGAAGAACCTTTCCCGAAGGCCCTTTAGGTAATGCGTCAACAAATTCAACAACAGCCGGTGTTTTAAAATCTCCTAAAAGATTTTTACAATGCGCTTTAAGCTCTTTCTGATCAACTATTTTAGAACCTTTTAAAACAACATAACTTTTAATAACCTCCCCTAAAAACATATCCGGTTTACCAATTGTTGCCGCATCCTGAACGCAATCATGTGTCAAAAGCGCTTCATCAATTTGCGAAGGAACAATATTAACCCCTCCTTTAATAATCAAATCTTTTTTTCGATCAACATAATAAAATACACCTTTTTGATCTATGTATCCTATATCCCCTGTAAAAAAATATCCATTTTTAAAACACGCTTCATATAATTCCCTGTTTTTGTAATATCCCTTAAATAAACTTGAACCTTTTACAGCAAACTCACCGGATTCTCCAACCTTAAGTTCATTTCCATTGTCATCAAAAACTTTAATATCCATAATGTCCAACGGTCTTCCCACAGAACCTCTTTCTCTCCCTGCTGTAAAGGGATTATCAAAATGCGTTGCTCCTGTTTCAGACAGCCCATACATATTCGCCAGCGGAATACCAAACATATTTTCAAATTTTTCCTGCAATCCTTTGGAAAGATAAGCAGAACCACACCCAATAAACTTCAAGCTTGAAATGTCATACTGATCCGAGTTTTCATACGGTGTATTTAAAATGCTGATCAATATAGAAGGAACAATTTCAAAAAATGTAATTTTATATTTTCGAACTAAATCCCAAAGATTCGCTCTCACCTTCCAAAATGATTCAAACAGAATAACTTTTGAACCAGTTAACAAACATGGCCAAATCGAATATCGGATAGCCGCTGTATGTCCCAGTGGCAACACGCATAAATGAGATGATTCAGGTTCAATAAACGAACTTCTCAGTAAAGAGGCCATAGCCAAAATTTCACTTCTCATTGAATATTCAATAATCTTTGGAGAACCCGTCGTTCCCGAGGAATAATATAAAAAGGCTGTGTCATCCGGATTAATTTTTTGCGTTGAACACTCTTCATCCGAAAAATCTTTAAGTCTTTGTTCTAAAATCATTTCCTGATCAGATTGAATCACCCGAACATTTAAACCCTCCAGATTAGCTGCATGGATAGCATGAGCATAAATAACTTTCGGATTAATGAAGCCGACCTTCTCTTTTATTTCTTCCGCACCTAAATGAAAAGGGAATGGATTGATCTTGCATCCCATCCTTAAGGTTGCAAAATATATAACTAAATAATCAATAGAATTTTTTAATACAATCGAAACCGTATCACCTTGACACACTCCGTCATTGATCAACATTTGTCCACATTGATTCACCAAACGATTGAATACGTCAAATGAATATTCTTTGTCACCTTCGATGATAAACGTTTTTTGTGAAAATACCTGCGCCGCGTCATTGAGCAAGTCTGAAAAATTATTATATTCTTCAATATTTTTGACAATTTTCATAAACTTCCTGACTAAGGGTCTGTAATGAAATAACTTCCCCATTTCTGCCACTCATCTTCCGAGCATCTTTGGCCGATTTTCAATCGCGATTTCCTCAACGTACGTCAAGTACGCCTCGAAAATCGTTCAATCAGATCGACCAAATCTGCCCTAAATCTGAGGGCATAAATAGTAAAGTTATTTCATTACAGACCCTAATATATTTCTGTAGTGTCTCCCATGGCAAAAAACCAATTCTTCCCATCAAGTACATTTTGATGTTTTTCTTTACCAAAATTAAATCGACATATCAAAGGTCTGGGACTGACCGGTTTAAATCCTCTGGACAAAAAAATTTCTTTGAAAAAATCAGAACCAACAACCCAAGAACTTGCGATATTCGTTTTGTTAGCAACAAAATATTTTTCACTTTCATCGATCAAAAATTCAGCCATATCTTTTCTCCCTGTTAAAACAAGGATATCAATAATATGCCCCTTTAATATTTCGCCGTCTTTATACAATTTTAAAATAACATATCCTACAAGAACATCCCCCTCGTAAGCACCAAACGCGTGATATTTTTGATCCGGTCTTTGAATATATCGCCAATTTAAAAAAACCGCGTTACGAATAACCCAAATTTTATAATCATCCTTAACTTGATCCCACAATGCATCCACAGATTGATCAAATTGGTCTATCGACAAAAATTTTAATTGCGTAGAACCTCTTTGTTCTTTTAATATTCCAGATAAATCTGTTTCTTTCTCCATCGTATATACCTGTATAATATCGTTATATCCCATCAATTTCTTATGGAGATCGTACGCCAAATCATTCGGGAAGCCATAGGAAAAAGTGACTCTTCGATCAATGGCCTCTTCAAACAATTTATCAGCCACAAATTTAATCAACCCCTTGCCTTGATATTCCGGTAAAACCATGGACCCAATGGAATGAGAACCCAAAACATCTTCTCCAAACACTCTTAAGCGATAAGGAATAGCGGCAAAATGAACGATAAGCCTGCCATCATTCTCCATCACATAAATAATTGCCTTACCGGCAGGGTTATTCCCCCTATATCTCCAGTACCAATTTTCCAAATCCCTTTTATTCCATGGATCAGGAAACAGCAACCAGTCCATCTCCATAATCTGATGTTCATCTCCAGAATTGTATGGCCTGATTTTCATATCATCACCTCTTCAATTTTACTGCAAACGCTCAAAAATATAATTATACTCTGGTCGAACCAACACCTTCCCTTCTTTAATATACGGAATTAAATAGTAATAATAAAGAGGGAATGTATATTTTGCATCCGCAATTGACGAATTAGCTTCATGCCAATTTGGAAAATTTTTCCAATCCTCGACTCGTCTTAAATTTTTAAATGTATCGTTTAAAACCGGCGTTTTTCCGGAGTCAATGGCCCTCTGTATTTTCCCAAGATCATATACAAGACTAAAAGGAGATCCAAAACCCAACTTTTCTGTAATATCACCCATCACTGTAAATCCGATTGAATTAACCAAAGCAATAGTTCCAATCACAAAAACCGACACATGATATAACACTTTTTCATTTCTTAATGTGTAGGCCATTAAGGCAAGATAAATCGGTAACCCGATAACAAAATAACTGCAGTAATAATAATATGCCGAACTTATCCCCCAGTCAGCCCCATGACGTAAAGACATAAGCGCCATCAACACGATACCCACTGAAGTTATGCCATGAATCAAAAAAAATTGACGCAGCTCTCTGTTGGTATCTTTTGCTTTACGACACAGGAATATTAAGTACCCACTTACAACAAAGACTAAAACCATACTCAATTGAATAGGTAAAAACTGCCACCGAAAAAAACCCATATTCCCGTAAAATGCTTCAGAAAAATGTCGAATGCCTGAATTCGGGATTTGATAAATCAGATTAAGCCACCCGAAAACAAGCGCCCGAACATATTGAATAATACTTCTGGTCGCTAAAGGAGGCTTAAACGCAAAATGAACAACCGCAATGATTCCAAAATTAACAACAACACAAAGGCTTAATCGTATCAAATTTGATTTGAGAACATCCCCGTATTTCTTTTCAATATTTTTATTCTTAATCCAGTAAGCTAACACCAATGTTAATGACATAACCCATCCATACTCATCAAGCCCCATCATAATGGCCATTAAAATAAATGTCAGGATAAATCGTCCGTTACTCATTCGCCGCTGTACGGCAGGTGAGCGCAAAATATCAAGGACCAATATCGATAACAAAAACGGAATTACAATAAGCGGCTTGCCTACTCTAAAAAAGAAAACCGACTGGGTCATAAAATCCAGGCTGGTTGCATATAAAACAAATGCCCCGCAAGAAAGTATGGCGTTGCTTGTCACCTTCCACACAAAAAACAATATAGTCAACGCAACCAAAAAAGCACATATAAAACCGACAATATTTAAATTGTATATTCCAAATTGATAAAACACCCATGTATTGATTTTTGGAGTAATGGACGCTACAAACCATCCTATCCAACGAGGTCTGTATGCTCCATCAGTTGCCATAGAATTTTTAAAATTCTTGACTAAATCCATTGTCGAAAAATCAGAACTTAATTTATATGTGTCCAGATTTAAAAAAGACCAATGAGCAAAATAATGATATTCCTGGGTTCGATCAGACGAACTTACATGACAAACCTGTTTATTGTTTGAATAATTCTGTATAGTTCGCGTAAAGGCAATAATTAAAAACAAACAGCCTACAATAAACAGCCCTTTGGCAAAAATACCCTGATATTGTCTTTTGATAAAAATAAAATTAAAAGACGTCACTAAGCCTGCATTGATAAAAAAACCAACGGCATCAAGCAATCGGTGTTTAAATATATAATAGACTCCAAGAATGAAAAAAAATCCAAATACAGCATACATACATCGAGAGATCAATTCCCTATTTTTAAACCAGGACATTAAATCGATATTGCACCCCCTTACTTTGTGAAGCCCCATAAATATTAATTAAAATATCTATAATTTTTCTTGGGCCTTGTCCATCCACTAATCTCATTCCAATACCACTTCGCCGAACTCTTTCCTCTTTTAAAGCCAATTTTTCTAAGTCCTGAGATAATTTCAGATCCAGATTTGCATAATCGCCCATATTCCCAATAAAACCTTCTTTTTCCCAACTCTCCAGATTTGACCTCTGATTTTCTGCCTGACAAAATGCTATTGTGGGCACCCCCATTCTTGCAAGCTCAAATAAAGTTTGTCCCCCGGAAGAAATGGCTATATCTGATTGCAGCATAATATCTTTCATCTTTTCTGCATTAGGATACATTACTAAATTCGTGTTATTATCTGCCTGGATATTAATCTCATTAATATTTTGAAATGAATTTCCCACGATAACATTCTTTTCGAATAACGGATAATGAATTTTCAAATAATCAATGATTTTCGGAACAACATTCTTTGGATCATGCCCTCCTGTTGTAATCATAATATTTTTTATCTTATCCTTCGTTATTCGTTCATAGGTATTCCAAAATACTGACCTTAAAAAGGCATATTGGCAACCTAATAAACATCTGCCATCGTCTCTGTTAGAATAATTCAGATTTCCTGCGCCAATAGCGCTGTTTATAACAACACCACGCGGATACTCAATCCTTTTATTATCATCAATATAAACAGGTATTTTAACCCCCTTAGACAATCGATTATAAAAATCTTTATTTGCCTGATAGGAATCGACAACAACAATATCAAAATTATCAACTAAATCAAATATTTTATCTTTTTCCTGAAGCCAATTAAATAATCTATATTTCCCTTCAAAATCAGCCTTTTTAACGCTTTCATCTCCATTTATAAAAAACTCGGAGCTAATCCCTTTTTCACTAAAAGCTTGCACTAAAGAGCTGCATCTAATAATATGCCCCAAGCCTCCAACTCTTCCACCTTCTGTTAATATTAGAGCTTTCATTTAATTCATTATCTCTGAATTGCAATTCACGGAAAAAATTTTATCCTTTCCCCATATCTTTGTATAACGCTCCGCGGCATCGGCTAAAATAGTCTCTCTGGGGAGTTTGGCCTTAAATCCTTCCATCAACCATTGTAAATATGTTTCCATTCTTTCGGCGGCACGACCATCCCGAAATGGATCTAAATCATCAATAACAGGTGCCCAATCTCCAAAACCCGAAATCTTATCCGGAGAATTCCAGTGATCCTGACACGCCTTCCAAAGATTATCCCAGCTTTGAAAAATCACCTTATCCTTCCCCAATTTATACAATGGAATTTTTAAACACTGCTCTTTATCCAACATAAGCGTTGGTGTGCCAGTTAAAGCAGATTCAATACCGGCTGTGCCAGCAAAAAAATGGCCATGAATAGCAACGTCCGCTGCTAAAGCCGCGGCAGCCGGAGGATATGCCCCGCAAAAATCGCCTTCATCAAAAATAAGACATCTTCCTGTTTCCTGCGCCTGCTGTAATAATTTAGAAATGCTGCCTAACCTGCTTCTCAAAGTTTTAGGAATTTTTGGCTTTAAAACTAACCCCAGCTTTGGATTTTCAAGTATCTTATTAAACAAAAATTCATGATTTTCCTGTGTCACATTGTTCCCTAAGCCCCACCTTTGATCATCTTCAGAATTTTCATCAAAGTAAGTGACCACGCGTTCTGCGCCACAGCTCCGCAATTGAGTTCGAATGCTCATGGCCTTCTCTTTGACCAAAGCAAACCGATGATCACCTAAATATCCTGTAACAACATAATAAGGAATTCTGGAATCATGATCTTCCATAAGATGCGCCGCTTGTCTGGAAAAACCAAAAACTACGTCCGTTGAGCTAACCATCCATGGATTCGACATATGTTCAAAAGATCGTTGATAAATAATTCCCACTCCTCCTGTTTTTTGTAACGCATCGGCTATGGGAAAACATCCAGCCTCATGCTTGTACCAGGACACATGAATTTTAATATTATAACGTCTAACAAAATTCATCCAATAATCAAGCTGCGTCTTATAATCTGATATCTGTTGATACAAATCTTTCCTGATAAAAAAAGCCTTTTTATCATGACTACCTTTTTTAGAGTAATTAACTTTGGTCTTTTGAGGATAATAATCAAAAATAGGCCCATGCGGAGTAGTCGTAGCATTAGGATTAATAGCAACCGCCATCATTCCATATTTTTTTATTTCACCCCATTTTTTATCTGTTAAAGGACATCCGGAATGTTTAAAATAAACTAAAACATCCTCTGTGAAAATTTTAGACTGTTGACAAAAAAATATATCTGAATGCAATTGAGGAGAAGTGCTGTTAAGATGCCCATAAAATTCAACCGCTAACTTTGGGGACAAATCCACTCCATTTCTTTTTTTCTTACAAAAACTATTAATAGTTTCGATGCTTCTACTATCCCTCTTTTTTCTAATTTGATATTTTATGCTCATGCCATAATACATTATTTTTTTTACAAAAAATTTCATTCGGTCAAATCGCAATATTAAATTTTTTATTTTAAATTTTTTTCCTCCGTTAATTGGAATAATATTAATATTCCTTTTTTTCGCCCAATTCCCAACTTCAGACAACCAGGGTCTTTGTGACGAAAGAAAAAACATGTTAACCCGACAGCCTTCGTTAAGCCTACATTTTTGAGATACAAGCCGCATTAAAAAAAGTATTCGTATTAATACAAACGGGCTATTATTAAAAACAAGCAGTCTTCTTGATAAAAACTGAATCAATTTTTCTTCCGCTTGATATAGTCTTATAATTTTCTGAAATTCATCATGTCCCTTTAAATATTTTTGTATTTCATTAGAGTCTTCATACATAACATCCCACCAGAGAGCATTATTTGTTTTATCCCATTCATAAAAAAAACTGAAATCCAGCTTTTCAAGCTTTACATTAATAAATTTTGATATGAACTTGGCGAACGCCAAACCTGGATAAGAGGCATCGACATAATACACCATAACTTGACTTTCGGACTTCCCGCCTGGAAAAATTTGTTTTTTGCCGAAATTTTTTCTGAAAAAAAATGGAATGATTCCCAAAAGTAATGAACTCACTGTTATTTTCTCAACACAGTTAACCTCGCACTGCGGATCAATCACCTGTCTCTCTCTACACATTCTAAACACCATTCAAATTGAAAGACTAAATTTTCCGATTATATGTGACATATTTTTTCTTCCAAAAAATGTTGAGCTCTCCTCAGACCTTGTAATTTGGCTATTTGAATCATCTCTTCCAATTCTTCTTTCAATGAATTAAAATTTTTTTTACTTCTAATTTTTTCATTTATCATCATCACCCATGGCTTTTTCTGAAAAAAATCGATAACATCATAAGCAGTAAAATACTTATTGTGCCAATATAAAAAATCAAATATCATACACAGTAAAAAATAATCTTCAAGGGTATCAAGAGTCACTCTTTTATCCGGAGCATAAAGAGCCTCGGGTGCCTTCACATGAGTAACCTTAAAAATATCAGTATGTTGATGGATATACACGACCACATGTTCTTTTTCTATCTCATCTCTGGCATTACGATACGCTTGTTGTAACGCGGAAAAACTAAAAACCTCTGTATCAAGTCCTACAAAATACGTCCTTTCAACCGCATTAGAAGTGTAATCAGCCCCTGTTTTTTTATATTTTTCAATAACAGTTTCGACAATTTCCGGATCAATGCACGGGCAATCACTGGTGATACGTACTATGGTATCTAATCCGTATTCTTGTGCTGCTAAGTAATATCTCTCTAAAACATGTTCCCGACTTCCTCTAAACGACATCACTTTTTCTTTCTCCGCTATATTGACAATAGCATCATCATCTCTATCGTGTGTTGTCGCAATAATAATTTCATCAATATATCTTACCTTTTTCAACCTTTGAATAACCTGCTCTAAAACTGTTATCCCGCTTCCATACGGTAACTCTTTAAGAACTTTCCCGGGAAGCCGTGTCGATGATGTCCTTGCCTGAACAATAATGCCTGTTTTCATTTAAAAATCCTCAATCTATTGCCGACCGCAGTTATTTATGACTGCGGCCTTAGCGAGTATATAGCCGAACCGACTTGTTCCTGATCTTCAATGGTCATCCCCGGCCAAAGGGGAATAGATAAACATTTTTTATAATATATTTCCATATTTGAACAATTTTTCCAATTCGTCCCAAAATTTTTTCTATAAAAAGGTTGTGTATACACAGGGATATAATGCACCTGCGTTTGTATGCCTTTTTGCTTTAACCTCTCCATAACTTCCGCGCGACTCGTCCCTATGAAATCAAAATCAAACTGAAGCACATAAAGATGAAAATTACTTTCACACTTATCGTCCTCAAAAGGAATAGAGACACTCTGACATTTTGAAAATATTTCATGATATCGATTCACTAATGCCCGTCGCCTTAATTGAAACTTATCCAGTTTTTTTAATTGAGAAATACCCAAAGCGCATTGAATATCCGTAATCCGATAGTTATAACCAAGTTCTTTCTGTTCATAATACCACGGCTTTTTTATAGAAATATCTTTCGATTTTTTTTCAAAAATATTCTCTGAATAAACAAACTCGTCAGGATCACTGGTGATGCCGTGTGACCGAAAACAGCTCAATTTCCGTTGCAACTCTTTATCATTGGTAAAAACAACGCCCCCTTCTCCTGTTGTGATGTGTTTAACGGGATGAAAACTCATCACCGTCATATCCGAATAAACACACGAACCAACCTTAGTTTCTTTATAATGGGAGCCTAGGGCGTGACACGCGTCTTCAATGATATATATCTTATGTCCGTATTTTTTTTCGCTCGCTCTAACAATTGCCCGAATATTTTCCATATCGCAACTCTGTCCGGCAAAATGAACAGGAATAATTGCCTTGGTTCGTTTATTAATTTTTTTCTCAATTTCCTGCAAAGATATATTATACGTTTGGAGGTTAATATCGGCAAAAACCGGTCTTCCTCCGCAATAAACAACGCAATTCGCCGAAGCCACAAATGTATTGGGAGAGGTAATCACTTCATCCCCAGGACCGATCCCTGCCGCCAAACAGGCAATATGCAACGCTGCTGTTCCGGAATTGACAGCCACCGCAAAAGGAGCCTCTGTCACTTGGCATAAAGCCAACTCAAATTCTTGAACTTTCGAACCCTGAGTAATAAACTTCGATTTTAAAACCTCAATAACCGCAGCAACATCGTCCTCATCAATACACTGCCGCCCGTAAGGAATAATATCCACCATTAATTCTCCCCATTAATCATCCCAACTCACTGACAAAAGACTGTGAGCTCCCACTATCTTTCTCACTTGCCTGGGCCATTTTTCGAAATTTTTCATTGTTTTTTAAAAGCTCCTGGTATACTCCTTGATCAATAATTTTCCCCTTATCTAACAAATAAATTCTATCGCATTCTTTGACAGTATTAAACCTATGCGCAATAATAATAATTGTTTTTTTATGAAATAAATTATGTATAGCTTCTAAAATGGCATTTTCCGTGATTCCATCCAGCGCACTTGTCGCTTCATCAAACACAAGTAATGAAGGATTATAATATAAAGCCCTGGCAATCCCAATCCGTTGCCGCTGCCCTCCACTGATACGAACCCCTCGCTCACCCACCTCTGTTTCATATCCGTCAGGAAGCTCGTTTTCAATAAAATCATTGATGTTGGCTAATTGGGCAGCCCGCTTAACTGCCTGATGATTGATTTCATTATCCGGAACACCAAAAGCAATATTGCATGTAATGGTATCATCACAAAGATAGATGTGTTGGGAAACATAGCCGATATTTTTCTGCCACATACGCAAATTATCATTATTTAAACCTACCCCATCGACAATAATCTCGCCTTCCTGTGGCCTTAATAGACCAAGAAGAATATCAACAACTGTTGTTTTCCCTGCGCCACTTCCCCCAACAAAACCAATCGTCGTATTAGATTTAATTATAAAATTAAGATTGTCAATCACTCGTTTTTGTGAATTTGGATATTTGAAAATTATATTACGCAATTCAATATTTTTTAAAAATGGCAATGTTTTACTAAAACTCTTTTGTTCCTCTCGCTTAATTGCTATACAATTACGATAATCTTTATAAACAGTCTCCAATGCCGGCAAGCTGAATCGTATTAATGTAATATCCTGATAAATTTGCTGTAATGCCGGCATCAAACGATACGCAGCAAATGCAAATATACCAACCAAAGGAATCACCTGATGGTAATTCTTTTGTATGACAGCAATATACACAGCAATTCCTAAAATACCTCCAAATGTTAACACCTCAAAGGCATATCTAGGGAATTGGGCAATTAAAAACTGAGTGCATGAACCATCAATCGATTTTTTAATGGGAACAGAATATTGCTCAATAAATACATTTTCTCTTCCCAATAACTTAATATCTTTAATTCCACCAAAAGCCTCATTAAGGGCTTTAAAAATCTGCTTGCTGTATTTCACCATATCCTCCCCTGCCTGAGATAATTTCTTTCGAGCAAACATATAAATAAGCGCATACCCCCCACCAATCACGACAATAACTACAGTTGCAACAATAGGGTTAATAACAAACAAAAAACCAAGGATTAATACTGTGAGTAAACATCTAGATAATACCTGCAGACATGGAATAAGAACTCCACTGACAACTCTGGCAATCTCCGATGCCAAATAAGCAGTTAGCTCTGAAGTATTTCGATTAAGAAAAAATACATAGGGTTCATAAAGATAATACGAAAATAATTTTTTTGATATTATATAACGTTTTCCCCACGTAAATTTAAGTAATGCCAAGTTAACAACGGCTCGAAGCACATTATTGAAAAATAAAATAATAAAGGAAGCTATCCCGATAGCAATCAAAAATGAATCTTTACTCGAAAATTCAAACAAATTATAGACCCATTTTAATTTAGAATTACTTTGAATAATTTCAGGATTAGATATTACACTTAAGAAAGGAAAAATAGAAGCGACACCTAACATATCAAGGACAGCCATAACAATAATGGCTATAAATAAAAAAACTAATTTTTGCCATCTACCAACCAACAATAGAAAAAATATTTTTTTTAATGTCTCAATCATAAAAAAACTATTACTTTAACTAATATCAATTTTTATTTATATTAAAAGTATTTATATA
>VAPK010819435.1_pt1 | contig 16993 bp, 15 predicted proteins | sample 3395031 | NCBI WGS metagenome assembly VAPK01 (sample SAMN08290443, study PRJNA428436) | hydrothermal vent metagenome | isolation source: Deep-sea hydrothermal vent chimney 1 | place: Pacific Ocean: Juan De Fuca Ridge
CATAACTTAAATATGTATAATCTCAAGATCATAACTCTTGTTTTAAAGTGAGGACGGAGAGAGTGGTACCATGGAGATATATGCAGGGATGAGGAGGATGCTCAAAAAACCCATGGTCAGCCATTCGCTGGTTGGCGCCCTGATCGGTTACTTCTTTTTTCATCCGGTCACCATGGTCATCTACCACTTTACCTATTACCGGTCGCAGAAAGCCGGCTGCGATTTTATGGACCAGGCGATCAAACATCTCGCTATGTCTTTTCGGCCGGTCATGCTGCCGATGGCCCTGCTTTATACGCTGGTTGGTGCCGTTATCGGCTTGTTTTACGGCTATTATGCTCAAGTAATCTACAGAAAAAACCAGTTACTCCGGGAAAATGAACAGCAGCTGAGAGAGCATTTGCTGCTGATTGAAAAACAGGCGAGCCTGGGCATCATCGCCAGCTCGATCGGCCACGAGATCAACAATATTCTCACCGCCGTAATGGGCTATTGCCAGTTGCTACAGTTTCAGGACGAGACCCCGCAGAAGATTCGCGCCGACCTGGATCAAATATTCAAGACCTCGAACGACCTGGTGAAGCTGTCCCGGGCACTGTTGGACCTGGGCCGGCCGCGGGACTCCAGGGAGGAAGAGATCGACGTCTGCGAGATCCTCGATTCGGTGACCGAGACCCTGGTTCTGTGCGGGGTACTCAAGAGGATGACCATTACCCGGGAATATGCGGACTGTCCGTTGGCCATCAGGGGTGATCGGTTCCTGCTGGAACAGGCGGTGCGAAACCTCGAGATGAATAGTGCCCAGGCCATGGACGGCCAGGGCAGCCTTATCCTGGAGGCCGGCCGGCAGCCCGGGGACGGGGCGGTCTACTTCAGAATCAAGGACTCCGGCCCCGGGATCCCGGAGGAAAACCTGCCCAGGATTTTTACCCCCTTCTTCACCACCAAGGGGGAGAAGAAGGGCAACGGCCTGGGTCTGAGCATTGTCAAGCAGATCATCGACCAGCTCGGCGGCAAGATCACGGCCCGGAACAGAGAAGAGGGCGGCGCCGGGTTCGAGGTTGTCCTGCCGGCGGTCTGAGCCGGATTTGTCAGGCGGCGTCGCGGTCGAGGTTATCCTGCGTGAGGTCCCGGTGATTACTGTAAGCGGTTTTTTCGGTTGACTTGTCCTCCCTTTTCCTTTAACTAGACAGTAACATTTTATAAAAGGTTGTTCAGGTGCTTATTCTTGCCCCGCCAAGAGACAGGGCAAGAGAGCCTAACAGGGAACCCCGTGAGAACCGGGGACGGGCCCACCGCTGTTATCGGGGACGAAAGCCGCATTTAAGTCACTGTCTGATTAATCAGACGGGAAGACGCGGTTAGTAGGATGATCCGTGAGTCAGAAGACCTGCCTGAACAAAAATGGCGAAGACCTCGTGGACAGAGGTGCCATTTAAAAATCATGTGGATAAAAAGGGACATCCCCGGATTGGAAAATTGATCCGGGGATGTCCCTTTTTTTTGAGGGTGAGCAGGGCAACTCTCCATGGGCCATAAAATTTTGAAAGATAAAGGAGACTTAGAACGATGAAGAAGATGTGCACAGGGATTTTTGTTGTTTTACTGCTCATGCTCTTCAGCATGTCCTGTTTTGCAATGGGACGCCTGGAGAACAAAAAAGCCATTGTCCTGGCAGGATTCGGCACTAGCTATCCGTCTGCCCTGGTGGCTATTACGGACATTCGGAAACAGGTGCAGGAAGCCTTTCCCGGGGTAAAGGTCAGACTGGCCTTTACCTCCAATATCATCAGGGATATCTGGCACAGGCGGCAGTTGGATAAGAATTTTTTGAGTGAATATAAGGATATCCCGAAGGAGATTCTTTATGTGAAAGGTCCGCTGGCTGCCATCGCCGATCTCCAGGATGAAGGGTATCGGACCATCGTCGTCCAGCCTACGCTTATCTATAATGGCGAAGAATATACCGACCTTTGCTCCTATATCAGTGGACTAAACGCCATCAAGACCATCAAGGCCAAGTATATGCCCTTCGTGAAGCTGGTGGTGGGCAGGCCTGCCCTCGGCAAGCATGGCATAGTTCATAATTATCACCAGGACATGACCGTGGCGGCCAAGGCCCTGCATGCCGACGTGGCCATGGCCCGGAAAAGCGGGTCGGCTCTGGTGTACATGGGGCATGGCAACGAGTTTTACAGCACCGGCATTTATGCGGAATTTCAGCAGGTGATGCGTAAGATGTATCCGCAGGCAGAGATTTTCGTCGGCACAGTGGAAGGGTTCCCGTCATTGAACGACGTCCTTCTCTCTCTTGAGTCGGCCAAGATTAAAAAGGTGATGCTGAAACCCCTGATGGTCGTGGCCGGTGATCACGCCAATAATGACATGGCCGGGAACGGGGACGATTCCTGGAAAAACACCTTCAAGAGAGCGGGTATCAGGGTTAAGTGCATTATGCACGGACTTGGTGAAAACCCGGAGTGGGCGGATATCTATGTTCAGCATATCAAGGACGTGATCAAGGACAACGGAATAACCTTGTAGGATGGCTGGAAAAAAAGGAATTTTCCTCCTGGCCCTGTTGTTAGTGCTGGTCATTATATTCTCAACCGGCATGGGGTACATCAAGATCAGTATCCTGGATGTAATTAAAATCATCATCGCCAGGTTCTACAATGATGGACACCTCCTCCGGGGGATCAACAATATCTATCCCTATGTTATATGGGAGGTGAGATTGCCCCGGATACTGACATCGGCCATAGTCGGTTCGGGCCTCTCCATAGCAGGGGTAATATTCCAGGGGATTCTGTTGAATCCCCTGGCCGACCCCTATACCCTGGGTATATCCGCAGGCGCCGCCTTTGGCGCCTCCATCGCCCTTATCCTGAATCTCTCGTTTCTGGGTATGTACTCGGTTCCCCTCTTCGCGTTTATGGGGGCGGTGGCTACCCTGGTTGTGGTTATGGCCCTCTCCTCTTCGGGGGGGAGTATCTCTTCCAATAATCTCATATTGGCCGGGATCATTGTGGCGGCAATTTTGTCCGCCGGTATAAGCTTTATAAAATATGTGGCGGATGAACAGGTATCCGTCATCATTTTCTGGTTGATGGGGAGTTTCGGTTCCAAGGGCTGGCCGGATGTGTTCCTGACCTTTGCTTTCGTGTCGATCGGTTTCAGTGTCTGCATTTTTTTCGCGCGGGACCTGAACATCATGTCACTGGGGGACAGGTCCGCTTTTTCACTGGGGGTCAACACCAACCGGATAAGGATGACGCTGCTCGTGACCGCCTCGCTGATCACCGCCGTCTGTGTGTCGGTATCGGGGATCATCGGTTTTGTCGGCCTCATCATTCCGCACCTGATGCGCTTTTTCGTGGGGCCGGACAGCAGGAAACTGCTGCCCGCCTCCGCCCTGACCGGGGCCATTCTGCTCTTGAGCGCGGACACCATAACCAGGGCTGTTTTACCCATGGAGGTCCCCATCGGGGTCCTGACGGCGTTGATCGGCGGACCATTTTTCTGCTACATATTCATGAAGAAGCGCGGGATGGCCGGCAATGTCTGAGGGGCCTGTTTTCGAACTGGAAGAGGTCGGTTTTTCCTACGGCGAGGTAACGGCCCTGGACGGCGTGTCTTTGAGGATATCCCCGGGTTGTTTCTGGGGGGTCGTCGGCCCGAATGGCTGCGGCAAGACCACTCTGTTTGACCTCTTGGCGCGTATTAGTGTCCCGGCAACAGGAACGATTTCCTACCTGGGGCGGGATATCCTGGGATACTCCAGAAAAGAGCTGGCCAGAGAGATTGCCCTCGTGCCCCAGGATTTTTATATTAATTTTTCTTTTACGGTCAGGGAAATCGTCCTCATGGGGAGGTATCCCCATATTTCGAGGTTTGCTCCTCCGTCGTCCAGGGATATGGGCGTGGTGAACGGAATCATGGAACTCCTGAAGATCGACGGATTCAGGGACAAGTATATCACCGAGTTGAGCGGCGGCGAGAGGCAGCGGGTGGTTTTCGCCCGGGCTCTGGCCCAGGAGACCCCGGTCCTGTTATTGGATGAAGGTACATCCAATATGGATATTCAACATACGCTGAACCTCCTGGACATGGTGGCCCACAAGGTGGAGACCGGGAAGATGACCGCCGTTGCCGTATTTCACGACATCAACATGGCCGCGACCTATTGCCAAAAGCTGGTCTTCATGAGATCGGGCAAGGTCGTTTTACAGGGGGATACGGATGCGGTATTGAACGAACAGAGCGTAAGGGAAAATTTTGGCATTGATTGTCGTGTCTATTTTGATGATTATGTGGGAGCCAGACAGGTGGCATTCAGGAGGAATAGAAAGGTATGAATAATAAGGGGAAAAAGACGACTTTGGGGTTGACGATGGTGATGGCCCTGTTTTTTATTGTTTGTTCCGGCCTGCCGGCCGTGGCCGGCCCCGGTTTGTCCAAGGGAGGGGGGAGCTGGAAACCATGCGTTATCGTCGACCGCTCCGGCAACCGGATCGTTATCAAGAAACCGTTCACGAGGATCATCTCGTTGTACGGCGCTCATACCGAAAATCTGTTTTCCCTCGGTCTCGACAAGGAGGTTATCGGAGTATCCAGGCATGAGGCTTTTCCGCCGCTGGCTTTAACCAAGCCGGCCTTCAGCTATCATGACGATGCCGAGAAATTTCTCGCCGCCCGGCCGGACCTGGTTTTGATTCGCCCTATGATTGCCCGCGGCTATGGAAACCTGGTCCGGAAATTGCGACAGGCCGGGATCACGGTAGTTTCATTGCAGCCGACCACTATCGGGGAAGTCTATTCATACTGGCGAGACCTGGGGAAACTGACCGGCCGGGAAAAACAGGCGGAAAAGATGGTCAGCGAATTCAAGGCCGGGCTGACCCGCATTCACGCCCTCGTCAGGAAGATCCCCCTTGCCCGGCGCAAGCGGGTGTATTTCGAGGCGATTCATAGCAAAATGAAGACCTTCTCACCCTCTTCCATCGCCATTTTCGCCCTGAAGACCGCCGGGGGCATCAATGTGGCCGGGGATGCAAGGTCAGTAAGGGGGACGAACATCGCCGCCTATGGCAAGGAACATATCCTGTCCCATGCGGATGAGATCGACGTGTATCTCGCACAGAGAGGGGCCATGAACCATATCAACGTCAGGCGCATCGTGGAAGAAGGCGGCTTCGGGGCCATAAAGGCGGTGCGGAACGGCCAGGTCTACATCATCGACGAGAAGATCGTCTCCCGGCCCACGCTGAGGCTGTTGGACGGTATCTACGAGATCGGCAGATTTCTTTATCCCCGGGTGTTCAATGATGTTTCCGCCTTCCTGAAGATTCCGCGCCTCACCAGGGCCCAGTTTTCGGAGATGTTCGTGAAGATGACCAATATGCCTCTCAAAACCCCGGATTATCGGCATGATATCCAGATGAGGGCGGCCACGAGACACAAATACGGCTCTTTCCGGGACGTGGACTATACGGGGCACGATTATAAATTTATCGAGACGGCAGCCTACCGGGGAATTTTTGCCAATACCTCGCAGCCCCGGTTCTACCCGCACCGGCCCATAACCAGGCGGGCCGTTGCCTATGCCATCTTCGTTTATTTTGACCTGCCGGAGAGCAAACCGGTGGTGATCAAGGATATCCGGAATTCCGATCCCATGTATGAGCAAATCCGGACGGCAGTGGGGCTGGGGATCATGAAGCTTAATAAAAAAGGTGAGTTCCTGCCTGACGGACCAATGTCCGGCGAGGAACTGTTTCGCTCGGTTTCCCTGGCGGCCCGGATCGCAAAAAGCGGCAGCTGAAAGAAGTGGATTAACAAACTTCAGTTAATATAATGCATCTTCCAGATACTCTGGATTCCCGCTGACGCGGGAATGACAATAAAAGCAAACAATCCGCCGTCATCCCCGCGCAGGCGGGAATCCAGTTCGTCAAGCTGAGTTTGGTATGGAAGCACTTATTGTATTGTTTCTCACAGAGGCACAGAGATCACAGAGAGATTTTTTTGGCTCTGTGATCTCTGTGAGAGCTTTCGGTTGCAGTTTTGCCCACCTGGTGGAAAGGATATGGCATTGAGATACCGAACAATAGATTATCGGCGTAATGACGGGTGCATGAGACCTGAATCCGTGAGTCCTGGAGACGGCCGGACGTGATCGTTTTTAAAGACCTGTGTAAAAAATACGGGAGCAACTCCGCCCTTGGCGGGGTGTCCCTGCACGTCTCCAGGGGGGAATTTTTTGCCTATCTCGGGCCCAACGGTGCCGGTAAATCCACCACCCTCCGGATCTTGACCGGGCTGACCATGATGACCTCGGGGGAGGCCTATCTCAACGGTTTCCATATCGAAAGGGATTCTCTCCAGGCGAAACGACAGTGCGGCCTGGTTCCCCAGACCATCAACCTGGACCAGGAACTGACGGTCTATGAAAACCTCAATCTCCACGGCTTGCTGTTTCGGATTCCGGCCGGGGAGAGGGCCGGGAAGATCCATGAACTCCTGGACTACATCGGTCTGGGTGACAGGAAGGATAGCCCCGTGTCCCGGCTTTCCGGCGGGATGAAGAGAAGGCTGACCATTGCCCGGGCACTGGTCCATTCTCCCCGGATCCTGTTCCTGGACGAACCGACGGTGGGGCTGGACGCCGGCATTCGCCGGCGGACCTGGGCACTGCTCAAGAAGATCCAGCATAACGGAACCACGATCTTCCTGACCACCCATTATATCGAGGAGGCGGAATTTCTGGCCGAACGGGTTGCCTTCCTGGACGAAGGAAAGATTATCGCGATGGATACTCCCGGAGCCCTTATTGCCCGGCAGGGTACCTGGGCCATAGACCGGGTGGTTGACGACGATATCAAGACCATCTATTTCAAGACCCGGGAAGAGGCGACACAATACAGTGTTACCCAGAAGGAGAGCTTTTCCCTCAGGCGGGTGAACCTGGAAGATGCTTTTCTCGCCCTTACCGGGAAGAAGGTCAAGTAATGTACGGGTGGCTTGCTGTTTACTACCGGGAACTCCTGATCCTGAAGAGGCGATTCCCGAAGATGCTGGCATCCATGTCGGTCTCGCCGCTCCTGTATCTCATCGCCTTCGGTTATGCCATGGGCAAGGCCGTAACGATCCACGGCCATACGTATATGGAATTCCTGATCCCCGGCCTGGTAGCCATGAGCAGCATGACCAGGGCCTTCGGCATCGGCAGCGAGATCAACATATCCCGCTTTTACTGGCATATATTCGAAGAGTTCCAGGCCGCTCCCATCAACAACATCTCGTATGCCCTCGGCGAGACCCTGGCCGGGATGACCCGGGCGTTTTTCGCCGTGGTCCTGATCATTTTGCTGGGCCTGTTGTTCGGAGTGGTACTCTGTTACGACAGCCCCATGTTCTGGTTGGCGATATTTCTCAACAGCTTTGTATTTTCTTCCCTGGCCGTCGGCCTGGCCATGATCGTCAAATCCCATGCGGACCAGGCCATGCTCACGAGTTTCGTGATCACCCCCATGGCCTTTCTCGGGGGGACCTTTTTCCCCTTGAGCCGTCTTCCCGTCTGGGCCCAGGATATCCTTTTTTTCGTCCCCCTCTCCCATGCCTCTAGGGCCATCAGGGCGGCATCATTCGGGGAACCGGTGTCCCTTTCATCTTACCTGTTCCTGGCCGGGACCGGCGCGGTCTTTTTTTTCATGGCCGTTTGCTTTGTCAACCGGGCAAGGGATTGACCGGGGCCGGGACATGGAAACGATAAACAGGAAGACTGACGGGGAGGTCCCGGTAAAGGCCGGGGCCATCATGTTTCTGGGGACCGGGAGCGATGTCGGTAAGTCCATCGCGGCCACGGCTTTCTGCCGGATTCTCAAGCGGCGGGGCTGCCGGGTGGCCCCGTTCAAGGCCCAGAACATGTCCAACAACTCCTATGTCACGGTGGAAGGGGGGGAAATAGGACGGGCCCAGGTGGTGCAGGCCGAGGCCGCCGGTCTTCTGCCCTCTGTTCACATGAATCCCGTTCTCCTCAAGCCGTCGAGCGAACACTGCACTCAGGTCATCCTGCGGGGCAAGGTCTTCGGGCAGATGGATGCCATGGAATACTATGCCTTAAAACCCCGGCTGCGGCAGGCAGTCATGTCCTCCTACGGCAGGCTTGCCCGGGAGTACGATATTATTGTCATGGAAGGGGCAGGGAGTTGTTGCGAGATGAACCTGAAGCCGCATGACCTGGTCAACTTCCAGATGGCCGAGGCGGCCGGGGCCCGCTGTGTCCTGGTAGCGGACATCGACCGCGGCGGGGTCTTCGCCCAACTCATCGGCAGCTATAATCTCATGACCCGGCAGGAGCAGGACATGACCATCGGCTTCCTGATCAACAAGTTCCGGGGCGATCCCGGGCTATTTTTATCCGGGATCGACTATATCGAAAAAAAGACCGGCAAGCCTGTCCTGGGGCTGATTCCGTTTTACCGCGACATTGCCATTGACTCCGAGGATTCGGTGGCCGTGCAGCGGGACCGGCGGGTTGCCGGGTCCATCGGCCCGGCAACGCTCAATATCGCCGTGTTGAAACTGCCGGTGATCTCCAACTTCACGGATCTCGAGATTCTTGAAAAGGAAAAGGATGTGGTGGTCAATTATCTCGTCAGCCCCGGTGAATTGGTGCCCGGCTACGACTGCCTGATCATCCCGGGCACCAAGAATGTCATGGAGGATGCCCTGTGGCTGGGGCGGACCGGCTGGAAAAGGGCGGTCCGGGACTTTGTCCGAAAGGGGGGGCATGTCCTGGGTATCTGCGGCGGCTACCAGCTCCTGGGACGGAGGATCGTGGACCCGGACGGGGTTGAATCCGACCGGCCGCAGGTGGCCGGCCTCGGGCTCCTGCCCCTGGAGACGGTACTCGAACAGGACAAGGTGATCAGGAAGGTAAACGGCATCTGCCTTGGGAACCGGAAACAGGTGAGCGGCTACGAGATCCACATGGGACGCACGAGGCCGCTGCAGGGGCAAGCCAGGCCTTTTCTCCGGCTTCGCCGGCCGGGTGACAGGTCCGCCTGGGAGGACGGTTATATCAGCAGTGACGGCAGGACCGCGGGGACCTATGTCCACGGTATCCTCGATCGCCCGGGGTTCCGCGGTTCTTTCCTCAACGGCCTCCGGCGGGATAAAGGCCTCGGGGAACGCCGGCCGGGACAGGGACGATCCGCGCGTTTCCGCCAGTATGACCGCCTGGCGGACCACTTTGAGACTTATTGCGACGTGGAGAGGATTGTTTCGAATTTGGGGAAGACCCTCACCCCGGCCCTCTCCCGGGGGGAGAGGGAGAAAAGTAGCCGGGCAGGTTTTTGATATTTCTCTTCCCGCAGAGGTAGAGGCTTTTAATATTTCCTTTTCCTGTATTGGGATGGGCTTAAAATATTTTCCTTTCCTGTAATGGTAGGGTCTTGAAATATCTCCCTCGCCTATAGTGGAGAGGGTCTTTTTATTATTTCCCTCTCCCCCCGGGAGAGGGTCAGGGTGAGGGGGCTTCGATGAAACACCTGGCCAGAAATCTAAGAAAAAAACAGACCGAGGCCGAAGGTAAAATCTGGCGCCGCCTCAGGAGCCGGCAGGTGGCGGACTGCAAGTTCCGGCGTCAGCATGTCATTGGCGCCTATATTGTCGACTTTTTTTGCCTGGAACGGCGTTTGGTGGTTGAGATTGACGGTGGGCAGCATGCGGATTCCGGGGATGATGCGGAAAGGACGCGTTTTCTTGAGTCTCAAGGCTTCATGGTGATCAGGTTTTGGAATAATGAAGTGCTGAACAGCCTGGACGAGGTTGTTGAGGAGATATACCGGGTTTTGACCTCGCTCCCTCATTTTGTTCCTCCCCCCGGCCCTCTCCCGGGGGGAGAGGGAGAAGAGTAGCCGGGCAGGTTTTTGATATTTTTCTTCCTGCAGCGGTAGGTTTTTTGATATTTCCCTCCCCATTGCTGGAGGGCCTTAAAATATTTCCTTCTCCCGTAACGGGAGATGGTCTTGAAATATTTCCCTCTCCCTCCGCGGGGAGGAGCTTTTTACGTTTCCCTCTCCCCCCGCGGGGAGGGGCTTTTTACATTTCCCTCTCCCCCCGGGAGAGGGTCAGGGTGAGGGGGTCCATGCCTGTCGAGGAGAACGATGAAAACTGAACTGCGCTCTGTCAAACCAGGGGAGATCGAGGCCGAGAGCTTCCGGATTATCGAGCGGGAAATGGGAGACCACGCCTTTGACCCGTCGACCTTTGCCGTGGTCCGGCGGGTGATTCACGCCACCGGCGATTTTGGTTTCGCCGACCACCTGCGGTTCGGCAACCAGGCGGTCCGGGCCGGGATCGCGGCGATCCGGGCCGGCAAAAACATCCTGACCGATGTCAGCATGGTGGCCGCCGGGATCAATAAGACGGCCCTTGCCGCCTTTGGCGGCCGGGTGATCTGCAAGCTGGCCGATCCCGGGGTTGCCGCGGCAGCGGCCGGGTCCGGTTGCACCCGCACGGAGGTGGCCATTGAACAGGGGCTGGCCGAAAATGTCGGCATCGTGGCCATCGGCAACGCGCCTACCGCCCTTTTGAAGGTCATGGAGCTGATCGACCGGTCCGCGGCTGGTCCGGACTTGGTGGTGGGGGTGCCGGTCGGTTTTGTCAATGCCGCGGAATCAAAGGAGATTTTGTCCAGGCAGGGCTACCCCTTGATCACCGTTCTGGGCAGAAAGGGCGGCAGCCCGGTGGCGGCCGCTATTGTCAACGCCTTGTCGCGGCTGGCCCTGGAGGAGTAATGGCAAAGAGAAAAAAACTGCGCAGTGGCTATACCACCGGGGCCTGCGCCGCGGCGGCGGCCAAGGCGGCCTCCCTCTATCTCCTGACCGGCCGGTCGCGGGAGGCCGTGGTTATTCCGTTTCCGGACGGCGGTCGGGTGGAGTTCGCGGTCTATCGCTCCGAACTGGCCGAGCGGGCCGCCAGGTCCTCGATTATCAAGGACGCCGGCGATGACCCGGACGTGACCAACGGTGCTGAGATCGCCGCCGAGGTCAGGCTGGGCAGCGTGAAATCATCATTCTGCGTGGCCGGGGCGGATCACCGGGTGGTGATCTGCGGCGGCTCCGGGGTCGGCCGGGTCACCAAGCCGGGCCTGGCGGTGCGGCCGGGCGAGCCGGCCATCAACCCGGTGCCGCGCCGGATGATCAGCGAGGCGGTCTGCGAGGCCCTGGGGGAATCCGACTGTCCGGGGCCGGTGACCGTGACCGTCTCGGTCCGGGATGGAGAAAGCCTGGCGGAGCGGACCCTGAACAGCCGGCTGGGGATTATCGGCGGTCTCTCTATCCTGGGCACGACCGGCATTGTTCGGCCGGTCTCCGCCGAGGCCTGGAAGGCGACCATCAAGGCCTCCCTGGACGTGGCTCGGGAGGCGGGGCTGGCCGAGGTCGTGCTTTCCACCGGCCGGACCTCGGAAAAGGCTGTCCAGTCGCTGCTGACGCTGCCCGAGGAGGCCTATGCCATGATGGGCGACTACCTGCGGTTTTCCCTGGTCGAGGCGGCGGCCAGGGGGTTTAGGAAGATCCACCTGGCCGGCATGTGGGCCAAGGTGATGAAGGCGGCCCTCGAGATTCCCCAGACCCATGTGCGTCACGGCGCCCTCGAGGTCAAACAGGCCCTGGGGCTTCTCGGCGAGCTCGGGGCGGGCCCGGAACTGCTCGAAAAATTACGTTCGGCCAATACCGCCCGGGAGATTTATGTCCGGCTGCGGGAGGCGGGCGAGGACGGGCTGATCCGGGCGGTCTGCCGAAGGGCCGGAGAATATGCCGCCAGGGAGGCCGGGATTCCGGTCGAACTCTACCTGGTCGACAGCCGCTGCCGGGTGATTGAACATGAGTAAAATTATTATTGCCGGAGTATCGGGAGTTGACCTGAATGATGAGCAGTGCCGGGCCCTGGCCGGCTGCACGGCGATTGTCGCCTCGGGCCGATACCGTCACCTGGCCGAGGCCGTGGGCTGCGAGGTCCTGCCCATCGCGCCGCTGCAGGAGGCCCTGGCCGGGATCGCGGCGCGTCTTGTTGACCAGGGTCCCGTCGGGGTGCTGGCCAGCGGCGACCCCCTGTTTTTCGGGATCGCCCGGACCCTGATCGACCGTTTCGGACCGGACCGGGTGGAGATCCTGCCCGCTATCTCGTCCCTCCAGCTTGCCTGCGCCCGGTTCAAGATCCCCTGGGACGATATCCGGGTGGTCAGCCTGCACGGCCGGGAGGCGCACCATCTGCCCGGCCGGCTCCTGTCGGCCCCCAAGGTGGCGGTGTTTACCGACAATCGGTTTTCGCCGGACCGGGTGGCGAAAAATTTGCTGCGCTATCTCGAATCGCTGGGCGCGGCCGGGATCATTGCCGGCTGCCGCATCCTGGTGGCCGAAAACCTGGGCCTGGCCGATGAACGGCTGGTTAAAGGCAGTCTGGCCGCTATTGCGGCGCAGTCTTTCGACAACCTGAACGTGATGCTGCTGCTCCGGCCCGCCCCGGCCGCATTGATCTCCCCCCTGGGTCTGTCTGAGGCGGAAATCAGTCACAGCCGGGGGCTGATCACCAAGGACGAGGTCCGGGCGGCTACCCTGCACCGGCTCGGTCTGCCCGGGACCGGGGTGTTCTGGGATGTCGGCGCCGGCAGCGGCTCGGTGAGCATTGAGGCGGCCCGGTTGTGTCCGGGGCTCCATCTCTTCGCGGTGGAGAAAGAGGAGGAACAGCTTGGCAATATCAGGAAGAATATCGCCAGGTTCGAGACTTTCAACGTCCAGCCGGTAGCCGGTTCGGCGCCCGCGGTCCTGGCCGGTCTGCCGGACCCGGACCGGGTCTTTATCGGCGGCAGCGGCGGCCGGCTGGCAGCCATCATCGAGGTCGCGGCCGGCCGTCTGCCGGAGGAGGGCCGGATCGTGGTCAACTGCGTGACCGGCCGGACCAGGAAAGAGGCCCCGGAGTTGTTGCATCGGCATGGTTTCAACGTGCGGATGTCCGAGGTGAAAATAAGCCGTCGGCAGAACGGCGGCGCTAACCAGTGGATTGATCTCAATCCGATAACCATTGTGACGGGAATAAAATGAAAGGCAGGTTTTATGTGATCGGCGTGGGCCCCGGAGACCCGGAATTGATGACCCTCAAGGCGATCAGGCTGCTTGAGAGATGTCCGGTCTGGCTCGCGCCCAAGGCCAGCAAGGAAGGTAAGAGCACCGCCCTTACCATTGTGGAGCGGCTGGTGCCCGCCCGGGGCAAGGAGATCCTGACCCAGTATTTCCCGATGAAAAAGGTACGGATGGGCAAGACGCCGGCCGCTGATGTCGAGGCGGCCTGGCAGGAAGCGGCCGGCGCGGTCCTGAAGGCGCTGGCGGCCGGCCGGGACGTGGCCTTTCCCACCCTGGGCGATCCGTCCATTTACAGTACCGGTTTTTACGTCTGCGACACCCTGTTCCGGCTGGACCCGCGGGTCCGGGTGGAGATCGTCGCCGGGGTATCGGCTATCGGCGCCTCGGCGGCCGCGGCCGGCACCCCCCTGTGCCAGGGAGATGACCGCATGGTGGTGGTCCCGGCCACCTTTGAAAACGGCGAGCTGGCCGAGGTCCTGGAAAAATTCGACACCGTGGTGCTGATGAAGGTCCACCGGGTCATGGACCGGATCGTGCCGCTGCTCGCGGAACTGAATCTCCTCGACCGGGCGGTGCTGGTTGAGCGGACCAGCCAGGAGGGACAGCGGATCAGGCGGAACCTGCAGGAGATCGTCAACGAGGAACACCATTATTTTTCAACTATCATCGTGAGGAAGTGATGAACCGGATTTACTTTGTCGGCGCCGGTCCCGGCGACCCGGAACTGATTACGGTCAAGGGGCGGCGGTTGCTGGAGCAGGCCGAGGTGGTGGTCTATGCCGGCAGCTTGGTGCCCGTGGCCCTGGTCGAGGGTCTGGCCGCGGAGCTGCACGATTCCGCCGGCCTGACTCTGGAGGAAATCATCGCCATCATGAGCGAGGGGGTCCGGGCCGGGAAAAGGGTGGTGCGGTTGCACACCGGCGATCCCTCGATTTACGGCGCCATCCGCGAACAGATGGAGCAACTCGCCCGGCAGCGGATTCCCTTCGAGGTGGTGCCGGGGGTAAGCTCGACCACGGCCGCGGCCGCGGCCCTGGGGGCGGAACTGACCCTGCCCGGGGTCGCGCAGACCGTGATCATCACCCGCCGGGCCGGCCGCACCCCGGTACCGGAGAAAGAAGACCTCGTGTCGCTCGCCGCCCACCGGGCCACCATGTTGATTCTGCTCTCCGTGGCCATGATCGACCAGGTGACGGCGGACCTGGCTGAGGGCGGTTATCCGGCCGAGACCCCGGTGGCCGTGGTGGAAAAGGTGAGCTGGCCGGAGCAGCGGATCATCCGGGCCACGCTGGGCGATATCGCCGGCCGGGTGCGGGAGGCCGGGATAAAAAAGACCGCCATCATCGCGGTCGGAGAAGCGCTCCGCGAGGCGCCGGCCGGGGCACTCTCCAGATTGTACGACCAGTCCTTCTCCCACGGCTGCCGGCAGGGGAAAGAGTGACGGGGCTTTTTATTTGCCGTAGCTGGTCACAGGGTGTGGCACTCTACGCTATTTTTTACATCCAACCTGTAAACCGCCACAGGTGCCACAGATTTACGTAGTCGCTTCCGTTCGCAGGTAAGCGACCGAAAGGAGACTCCGATAGTCCCTCTATGCGGGCGGAAGTGACCGCGTGAAGATGGGGTGCCTGTGACGGCTTACTATTTGCCGGCGCGGAACGCCGTGATAACGTCGAGAAACCTGGCGCCGTAGCGTTTCAGCTTATGGTCGCCGACCCCGCTGATCAAGAGCAGGGCCTGTTGGTCGCCGGGCAGCCGGGCGGCCATCTCCGCCAGGGTGGCGTCGCTGAAGACCACAAAGGGCGGCACCCCGTCCGTGTCGGCGATTTCCTTGCGCAGGACCCGCAGTGCTTCAAAGAGCCGGGCGTCATAATCCAGCTCCGCGAGTTTGGTCCCGGCCTTCTTCTTTACCGAGGCCGGTGGTTTCGGCCGGGGCCGGGCCATGCTGACCGGCAGCTCGCCGCGTAGCAGCGGTCCGGATGCCGGGGTGAGTTTCAGGACCGAATAGTTGGCCACGTCCTGGAACAGGAAACCGTGATGCACCAGGTGGCGCAGGAGGGCGGACCAGAAGTCCCGGCTCTCGTCCCGGCCGATGCCGTAGGTGGAAAGGCGGTCGTGGCCGAATTTGAGCAGCCGCTGGTTCCGGGAGCCGAGCAGGACATCAATGACGTGGCCCACGCCGAAGCGCTGCCTGAGCCGGTAGACGCATGACAGGGCCTTGCGGGCCGCTTCGGTGACATCGGTCAGTTCCGGCGGGTCGAGGCAGATATCGCAGTTGCCGCAGGTCTGGTCGAGCTTTTCGCCGAAATAACCGAGTAGCACCTGGCGGCGGCAGCTCCGGGCCTCGGCAAAGCCGGCCATGGCGTTCAGTTTGTGGATCTCGATGCGTTTCTGATTCTCATTGTGGCCTTTTTCGATCAGGCCCCGGGCCAGGGCCAGGTCGCCGTAACCGAACAACAACAGGGCCTCGGCCGCCAGACCGTCACGGCCGGCCCGGCCGGTTTCCTGGTAATAACTCTCTATATTCTTGGGGGTGTCATAGTGGACCACGAAACGGACGTTGGACTTGTCAATGCCCATGCCGAAGGCCACTGTCGCCACCACCACCAGCAGGTCGTCCCGTAAAAAGGCGTCCTGCACCCGCTGCCGTTCAACGGCCGGCAGCCCGGCATGATAGGCGGCGGCGTTGTAACCGGCAGCGGCCAGCTTGGCCGTTACCTGTTCGACCCGCTTCCGGCTCAGGGCGTAGACGATACCCGCCTCCCGGCGGCGGGGTTTGAGAAAGGCCAGCAGCTGCTGCATGGGGTTGCTCTTGGGGATCACCGTGTAGCGGATATTGGGCCGGTCGAAACTGCTGACATACTGCCGGGCCCGGCGGAGATTGAGGCGGTCGAGAATGTCGTCCCTGGTCTGGGACTCGGCCGTGGCTGTGAGGGCGATGATCGGAATACCGGCAAACAATTGCCGCAGACGGCCAAGTTGGACGTACTCGGGTCGGAAGTCGTGGCCCCAATGGGAAACACAGTGGGCCTCGTCAACGGCAAAGAGAGAGACCGGGATGCCCCGCAACCGTTCGATAAAGGCTTCACTCATCAGGCGTTCCGGGGCGATATAGAGCAGGTCCAGCTCGTCGGCGTGGAGCCGGGCCAGCACCTGCCGCGCCTCGGTGCTTTTCAGGGATGAGTTGTAGAAGGCCGCCCGGACGCCGCTGGCCCTCAGGGCGTCAACCTGGTCTTTCATCAGGGAAATCAGCGGCGAGATTACAATGCCGACCCCGGGCCGGTGCAGAGCCGGGATCTGGTAACAGAGCGACTTGCCGCCGCCGGTCGGCATCAATACAAAGGCGTCGTCACCTTGAATCAGGCCGCTGATGATTTCCTCCTGAAGGGGCCTGAAGTCCTGGTAGCCGAAGGTGTTTTGCAGGGTCTGCAAGGGAGTGTCGTTCATTGATGAAGTCCTGGTTTTACTTGACGGGATGCCGGCCAATATAACGCGGCTGCCGCGCGGTCGCCACTGTATCGTTGCCGCTGCCGTAAAAAAACGGGCCTTTTCGCGGAGCCTGCTGAGGTCAGTGCCTGACTCCTGAACTTCTATCATAAAAAACAGGTAAGGGCCTGTAAAAAAATAACAAGAACATCTTGCATCTCATCTTCAGGCCATCCAGGGCGAGCGCATGAAAATCTAAGCAGTGCCGGCCTATAGAAAACTGACCAAGAAGGGCTTTTACTCCTTACGTTCGAATGTAAACAATATTAAATACCTGATGTTTCCTGATTCTTATTTTGTGCTACATTGTCACTTGCGTCCTATCTAATTGAAAAATCATCCTGTTTTTTCGGTGG
>VAPK010047226.1_pt1 | contig 16980 bp, 13 predicted proteins | sample 3395031 | NCBI WGS metagenome assembly VAPK01 (sample SAMN08290443, study PRJNA428436) | hydrothermal vent metagenome | isolation source: Deep-sea hydrothermal vent chimney 1 | place: Pacific Ocean: Juan De Fuca Ridge
AAAAAAGTGCATATTTTTAAATTGGTATAAGACACACCCCAGCCCCTCTCAAGCGGGGAGCTATGATATTTAATTTGCCGTCATATTAATAACAAATGAGCTACAGCAAAAAACCTTCTTTAAAAAATTTAAAGAAGGTTTTTTTATCGTGTTAATATTACTTTTTATTTCGCAATACTAACCGCTCTGGTTTCTCTTATAACCGTTACGCGTACTTGACCTGGATAGGTCATATCATTTTGAATTTTTTGAGAAATATTAAAAGACAATTCTGACGCTTTGATATCATCAACTTTTTCACTTTCAACAATAACACGAAGCTCTCTACCAGCTTGTATAGCATATGCTTTTTGCACACCACTAAAGCCAAAGGCTACATCTTCTAAATCTTTTAAACGTTGTATATAAGAATCTAATACTTGACGTCTTGCACCAGGTCTAGCACCAGAAATGGCATCACAAACCTGAACAATAGGTGCATATAAAGATTTCATTTCAATTTCATCATGATGAGCACCAATAGCATTACATACATCAGGCTTTTCATTATACTTTTTTGCCCAATCCATACCTAAAAGAGCATGTGGTAATTCACTTTCAGTATCAGGCACTTTACCAATATCATGTAACAGACCTGCTCTTTTTGCAACTTTCGAATTCAAGCCTAGCTCTGCAGCCATAATAGCACATAGGTTAGCAACTTCACGTGAGTGTTGTAATAAATTCTGCCCATAAGAAGAACGGTATTTCATTCTACCTACTACTTTAATCAATTCAGGATGCAAACCGTGTATACCTAAATCAATAACAGTTCTTTTACCGACTTCTACTATCTCTTGATTGATTTCTTTTTGTGTCTTTGCAACAATTTCTTCTATTCTTGCAGGATGTATTCTCCCATCAGTCACTAATTTATGTAAGGACAATCTGGCAATTTCTCTACGAATTGGATCAAAACAAGAAAGAATAATCGCTTCAGGTGTATCATCAACAATAATTTCTACACCAGTAGCTGCTTCAATCGCTCTAATATTACGTCCTTCTCTACCTATAATTCTACCTTTAACATCATCAGATTCAAGGTTAAATACAGACACGCAATTCTCAACTGTTTGTTCAACACCAATACGTTGTATGGTATTTAAAACTATTTTTTTAGCCTCTTGCTGAGCAGTCAATTTTGCTTCTTCAAGGGTTGATTGAATATACCCCATTGCATCAGTTTTTGCTTCAGCTTTTAAAGACTCTACCAATTCTTTTTTTGCTTCCTCTCCTGAAATTCCAGATATAACTTCTAATTGTTCTACCTGCTTTTGATGCATTTTTTCAGCTTCTTTCTTTTTCTTATCTAAAAACTCTACTCTATAATCATAATCCGCTTTTTTATCTTCTAGAGTTTTATTCAGTTTAGAATTTCTATCGAGTTCTTGAGATGCTTTTGATTCTTTCTCACGAATCCTTTTTTCAGCTTCAGAAACTTTTCTATCTCTACTTAAAATCACTTTTTCATGTTCTGATTTTAATTCAATAAATTTTTCTTTTGCTTGTAGAATTTTATCCTTTTTTAGAGCATCCGCATCGACATTAGCTGTTTTTATTATCGAAGTAGCTTTTCTTTTAGCATCTCTTAACATTGCTGATGCTTTATTTTTTTCAAGCATTTTCGCGATAACAAAACCTATAATTAGTCCTACTATAGCACCAATTATTATTGGTAAAATTATTCCATCCATTATTTTAGTTTTAGGTTAAACACCTAATTTAAATCTTAAATATTACATCAAAATTCAAATTGGTATAAACTATTTTTTATCTCAAATCAATACATAATGTATATTGAATTGTAAAAATAGTATAAAAAAAACCTACATTAGAAAGGTTTTTAAACTCCTTGTAAACAAGTTTAGGGCTAACTGGCTGATCAAGTATCCGAGATACTGAAATAAATTTCAGTCCAACGGCACGCTTTACTAGCTTAGACTCACCCTTTTTAAAAAAATAGTGTTGAGTTTAATAAACAAATAACTAATGTAGGCATTCCCGAATACTCGGGCGTAGTTTTTTTTTAAAAGAACGTATCAGAGATAGCTGTCTAATATGGCATCCATCTCTCTTAACTTATTTTCTATAGCTTCACCATCTTGCTCATTATAAATACCATTCACCTCTTGTAAAGATGCAAATTGTAATGCACACATGGCCAAAACATCTTGCTTATCTCTAACCTCATAATTTTCTTCAAACTTCTTAATAAGGTCATTAATTTTTTTAACAGCTTTACGTACCCCCTCTTCTTCACCTTCACCATTAATAGTTAACGGATAAACTCTATCGCCAATAGTAACTTTTATTTTTAACTTACGATCCATTGAGTTTATTCACTTAACTGCAAAATGCATTTATCTATTTCACGAATTAACGTGTTTATTTTAAGCTTTGTTGAATGTTTATCCTCTTTGCCACCTACCATTGCATTTGCAACTTTTAATGATTCGTACTTATTTTCAATAGCACTTACAGATTCTTGATGTGTATGAACATCTTGAACTAACTTTTGGCTTTTTTCTAAAAGCTGTTGGTTTTCAATTTGCAATAACTCATACTTTGAAAGTAAATTTTCAAGCTTACTTTGCAGTGAATCAACTATTTCTAAAACATCACTCATTAAATGCAGAGATTCTAAACGTTACCTACAAATTTAGTGTTCTAAATAGAACTATCCAAGGAAATAGAAGACATTATGAAATAATAGTTTTAATAGCCTGATAACTAAGTTTTTATTATCAAAGTGGCCCTAATTCAAGCCTGCCCTTTCGAAGACTGGTCGTTTATTAAAATATTTAATACTAACACCAAATGATTAAAGTTATCAATCTCCTCTTTCTTCGCTCAGTTAGCTTTTGCTCAACACTTAAACCTTTAAAAATAAGCGAATTCATTCCCCTCTTCATCCAAAGAGGGGAGCTTCACTAATATCCTTTATTTATATGGGTACATAGTAGCAGACGACACTCAAGCTAAATACTTTTAGCTCTCATTACGATTAAATTTTTTAATGTGAAAACGAATCATTATTTTTGACCTCATTATGGGGAGAATATATTTATTTTTAATAGTTGCTTTAAGTTGCTTTAGCGGATTTTCACAAGTTAATTATCCTAATGATTATTTTGTAAACCCGTTAGAAGTGCCATTAATTTTGTCTGGGACTTTTGGTGAATTGCGTACCAATCATTTTCATGCAGGTTTAGATATTAAAACACAACAACGCCAAGGATTAAATGTAGTTTCTTCTGCAAGCGGCTATGTGTCACGAATAAAAATTTCGCATTGGGGCTATGGTAAAGCTCTGTACATTACCCATCCAAATGGTTACACAACAGTTTATGGTCATTTGAAAAAATTTGCTCCTGAAATTGAAGCCTATATTAAAAAGCGTCAATATCAAAAAGAGAGTTTCACCCTAGAATTATTTCCGAAATCTACTGAACTGAAAGTCACTAAAGGAGAAGTTGTCGCTTATAGCGGTAATTCAGGAAGTTCTGGTGGTCCGCATTTGCATTTTGAAATTAGAGATAGTAGATCACGCCCAATCAACCCGATGTTTTTCGGAATTGAATTGCCTGACACTAAAAATCCGTTAATTAGAGCCGGTGTTATTTATTCATTCGGAAACGGTACTCATGTCAATAATTCTAACAAAGTCAATGAACTTGTCATTAAATATAAAGACGGAGCAATGGTTGCCAATACTGTTGAAGCCTATGGTAAAATTGGTATTGGTGTAAATGTGATTGATAAATTAGACGGAGCCTTAAACAACAACGGAATTTTCAATCTTCAAATGACCGTAAACGGTAAAAAAGTTTACGAACATGAAGTAAACACTTTTAGTTTTACCGAATCAAGATATATAAATACCTTGATGGATTATGAGCGTTATTACCGAAAAAGGCAACGTATTCAAAAATGTTTTGTAGAGCCTGCCAACAAATTAAGTATCTATAAAAAACTAGTAAACAAAGGGTATTTAGACATCAAAGAAGGGATGTCTTACCACATTCAAATTACAGCCAAAGATTTTAAAGGTAATTCTAGCAAATTAATCATCCCTATAAAAGGGATAAAAGGCAATGCTATTGTTAAAGATACTATTATTAAGACACCACATTTCTTTAAAGCGAATGAATTTAATAAAATTAATAAAGATAATTTTAGTGTTGCTTTTCCTAAAAATAGCTTTTATAAGGATCTTTATTTCGATTTTAATTACGAAGATAATGTCGTAAAACTACACAATTCAGGCATCCCGCTCCACAAAAAATTTACCTTGACTTTTGACATTTCAAAGTACCCAGCAAAAAATAAAAAACAAATTATTATTGCTGAAATTAATAAAAAAGGAAAACGCTCTTATGCATCTACACTACATAAAGAGAATAAAGTTTACACAAGGAGTAGAAGTTTAGGTAAATACACCTTAGCTATTGACTCGATACAGCCTAAAATAAAACCTATCAACTTTAAGAACAATAAGAAATTATCTAACTTCAGGTATTTAAAAGTGAAAATTTCTGACAACCTTTCGGGGATTAAATCCTACAGAGGTGAAATTGATGGGAAATGGATTTTATTTGAGTATGACGCTAAAAGAAGACTACTAACCTACGATTTTAACGACTCAAAATTAGAAGGCAAGAAACATACCTTAAAAGTAACTGCCGTTGATAATGTTAACAATACTAATACGTATATTGCAACGTTTTATAAGTAGTATATTTTCTTGTTATCCTTCTGAAAAAGGATGATTTAGAGAGTTCACAACACTGAAATTTTATAGTCTTGCAGAAAAAAACAGTCCTTTTATTTATTCTATCTTTTATTTTTGCAAGTGCAATTGTAGCTCAGACTGCAACTGTAAAAGGTATTGTGAAAAACGAAAACGGAAAACCAATTCAAGACGTTTCAGTTACTCACAATCAACAAGGCACATCTACCAATGAAAAAGGGGAATATTCTTTACAAATCCCCTCAGGCAAAACCATTACCATAACTTTTAGCCATCTTTCTTTTACCATTTTAACTAAAAAAGTTAAAGCACCTAAAAACAGAACATTCTTTTACTCACCTAAGCTCAACTTTAAAACTGAAGAAATTAAAGAAGTTATCATAAAAAACAATAAAGACAAAGTACAGGGTATCGATAAAGTTAATATAGAAACCGTAAAAAGATTACCGAGTGCTAATGCAGGTATTGAAGGAGCTTTAAAAAACATTGGTTTAGGAGTGAGCGGTACAAATGAATTAAGTACCCAATACAACGTGAGAGGTGGTAATTATGATGAAAACCTAGTATATGTAAATGGCATAGAAGTTTATCGTCCGTTTTTGGTGCGTTCTGGTCAACAAGAAGGCTTAAGTTTTGTCAACCCAAATTTGACACAAAATGTAAAATTTTCAGCAGGTGGTTTTCAAGCTAAATATGGCGATAAATTATCCTCTGTTTTAGACATTACCTACAGAAAACCTAAAGAGTTTAAAGCAAGTGTTGAGGCTAGCTTATTAGGAGTTAGTGCGACAGTAGAAGGCTTATCCTTGAAAAACAAGCTTTCTACCATTTTAGGTGTCCGCTATAGAAATAACAGCTTGTTTGTCAATAAAAAGGATATAGAAACCAATTACAAGCCAAATTTTACTGATGTACAAACCTATATTTCTTACCAGTTCAACAACAAATTAAATATAGATTTTTTAGGCAACTTCTCTTTGAACAACTACAATTACACACCTATAAGCCAAAGTACTAAATTCGGCACTATAGACAATCCTAAAGCATTGCAAGTAAATTATCAAGGTAAAGAAGAGGATAGATATTTAACCCTTTTCGGAGCTTTAAAAACCAATTATTTAGTCAATGACAATTTAAAATTAGAATTGACAACATCAATTTACAATACTCAAGAAGAAGAGCATTATGACATTTTAGCCTATTATAATATTGGCGATGTAAATTCAGATTTTGGAAGTGATAATTTTGGTGATGTAGAGTTTCCTCAAGCCATAGGCTCGCAATTAGACCATGCTCGGAATGATTTAGATGCTTTAATCTCAACCATTCAAATAAAAGCTACATTAAAAAAAGAAGACTATGTTTTTGAGTTTGGAGCAAAATATCAGTTGGAAGATATAAAGGACAGAATTATAGAATGGGAAGTGATAGACTCAGCAGGATTTTCATTACGCCCTCCTCATCTACTTCCAAGAAATGATGAGCCTTATACGCCATTTACAGGTCCAATTATACCTTTTACCAGCATCAGAGCAACCAACAACGTTCAAATTAATAGAATTTCAGGTTTCGGACAATGGAGTAAAACTTTTTACATCAATGACCATCAGTTATGGTATAATTTAGGTGTAAGAGCACAGCACTGGAAAGTGAAAACTGACAACACAACATCAAAAGGTCAAACAGTAATAAGTCCGAGAGTTCAATTTGCCATCAAACCAGATTGGAATAAAGACATACTTTTTAGAGTTTCTGGCGGTTATTATTATCAACCTCCTTTTTACAGAGAATTAAGAGATTCTTTAGGTGTGGTACATCCTGAAGTAAAGGCACAACGCTCCATCCATTTTATTTTAGGAAATGATTACAGTTTTAAAATGTGGGACAGACCTTTTAAACTGGTTACTGAAGCTTATTATAAAACCATCTCAGATGTCAATCCTTTTACGGTAGACAATGTGCAAATTCGTTATCGTGCAAAAAATAATGCAGAAGCTTATGCGGTAGGATTTGATGCTCGTATCAATGGGGAGTTTGTACAAGGAACAGAATCCTATTTTAGTTTCGGATACTTACAAACCAAAGAAAATATTGACAATAGAGGATACATTTCTAGACCTACTGACCAGCGTTTAAAATTCGCCGTCTTATTTCAAGATTATGTACCCAATTATCCCAACCTAAAAATGTACTTGAATATGGTATATAATACAGGTGTACCGGGAGGGTCACCATCTTATGCTGACCCTTATGTGTTTCAAAACAGATTGAGAGATTATTTTAGGTCAGACATTGGTCTCTCTTATATTTTTAAGGATAATGAAAACAAATCTAATGCACAATGGCTGCAAAATTTCAAGGAATTTTCAATAGGTATAGAGCTTTTCAACATGTTTGATGTCCAAAATTCAATTACCAATACTTGGGTAAGAGATATTTCTGCCCAACGCTCTGTGGGCATTCCTAATTTTTTATCACGTAGGGTATTAAATGTAAAAATGAAGATTGGTTTGTAGTTTCTTCATTTCAATCTTTCACCTTCTAGTTATCCAAATGGCATGGATATTGTATTACATACATAAGAGAAACAAAGTTATAAAGAATTAGGTTCAAAAAATCTTATTCAATACCTTTGCAAAAAATAAGAGGAAAGATATGAAAAAGTTAAAATTAATTATCATACTGTGCTTTGCTTTGGCTACAGTAGGTAGTATTAATGCACAAAGCACTGTTAGTAAGAAACCTACTATTAACAGTTCTGAAAAGAAACCTGAAAAAATCACCCATAAAGAGATTGACTATTATATTATAGATGGTGTTTGGTATGCAAAAATTAACAAAAGGTTTGTTTTAAGACAGGCTCCAAAAGGTGCCATACTCAAAGAACTCCCTAATGGAACTCAAAAGGCAATACTAGGAGGTATTAAATACCAAAAATTAAATGGTGTTTTTTATAAAAAAAGAAAAGATGGTCTTTATGAAGTGGCGAGACCGTAATAAATAGATTAAACAAAAAAAAGGAAGCTAGGATAGCTTCCTTTTTTTATTTAACTATACATCTTTTCTCGTTGTTCCTTGATTTTTTTATCACCAAAATATTCATCAAAAGTCATGTATCTATCAATAACACCTTTTGGTGTCAATTCAATAACTCTATTGGCAACGGTTTGAGAAAACTCATGATCGTGTGTTGCAAATAAAACCGTTCCTTTAAAATTCTTTAAAGAATTATTAAATGCCTGAATAGATTCTAAATCTAAATGATTGGTAGGTTCATCTAATAATAATACATTGGCTCTTATCATCATCATTCTTGACAACATACAACGTACTTTTTCGCCACCTGAGAGTACACTACATTTTTTCAAGGCTTCTTCTCCACTAAAAATCATCTTCCCTAAAAAGCCTCTAATAAACACTTCTTCTCTTTCTTCTTCAGTAGTTGCCCATTGTCTTAACCAATCTACTAACGATAAATTATTGTCAAAGAAATGTTGATTTTCTACTGGTAAATAGGCTTGTGTAGTGGTTACTCCCCAAGAAAATTTTCCTGAATCTGATGCTGCATTACCATTCATAATTTCAAAGAAAGCAGTAACTGCTCTTGAATCTTTTGAAAAAATAACCACTTTATCTCCTTTTGTTAAATTGACATTTACTTTGTCAAATACAACATCGCCATCAATAGATTTCTTTAAGCCTTCAATATTTAAAATTTGATCTCCAGCTTCACGGTCACGTTCAAAGATAATTGCAGGGTACCTTCTACTTGAAGGTTTTATATCAGAAATATTTAATTTCTCAATCATTTTCTTTCTACTGGTAGCTTGTTTAGATTTTGCCATGTTGGCAGAAAATCTTCTGATAAACTCTTCCAGCTCTTTTTTCTTTTCTTCAGCTTTTTTGTTTTGCTGAGAACGTTGACGAGCCGCCAATTGACTAGACTCATACCAAAAAGTATAATTACCTGAGTAATTGTTTATTTTACCAAAATCGATATCCGAAATATGAGTACAAACGGCATCTAAAAAGTGTCTATCATGCGAAACTACAATTACGGTATTGTCATAATTGGCTAAAAAATGTTCTAACCATTGTATAGTTTCATAATCTAAATCATTGGTAGGCTCATCCATAATCAATACATCAGGACTTCCAAATAAGGCTTGTGCTAACAATACACGTACTTTAACTACACTGTCTAAATCTTTCAGTAAAGTAAAATGTTTATCTTCTTTCACCCCTAAACTTGATAATAAAGAAGCCGCATCGCTATCAGCATTCCAACCATTCATTTCTTCAAATTTCACTTGCAACTCCCCTATTCTATCCGCATTTTCATCAGAATAATCAGCATATAATTTATCAATTTCAGTTTTTATTTCATACAAAGGTTGATTCCCTTTCAATACCGTTTCTAATACTGGAAATTCATCATAAGCATAGTGATCTTGTGAAAGCACAGACATACGCTTTCCGCTTTCTAAAGAGACATGACCAGAAGTAGGGTCAATTTCACCTGATAATATTTTTAGAAAAGTAGATTTTCCTGCACCATTTGCACCAATTATTCCGTAGCAATTACCCTGTGTAAATATGGTGTTTACATCATCGAATAAGATACGTTTTCCGAATTGTACTGATAAGTTTGAAACTGTAAGCATTGTATTTTTATTAAATTTTGGGCAAAAGTAATGAATGCAATGTAATTGGCGAAACTAAGCCGATTATAATTTAACATCATATTAACTAAATTGCTTAATTGATTGGCTAGTTTTGTAGTTATACCAAATAAATTTCAAAAGGATTGTTTTTGAAAATTTGAATTATTTTTAATTTCTACGAATTAGAAAATTTAAGCATAGCCTAAGTTACGGTTTAATTTTATTATGAAGTAGAAAGAAAAAAAAACGAATTTTAACGAGCATTTTGATGTTTTTTTGGTATTAAGTCATAAACCCTACAAATTTGTTTAGATTTTTTAACAAAAATTGTCCTATAAAACATCTGTATTTATCAATTATAGCAGTTGTATTACTCAGCTGTACAAATAAAAATACAGAGAATAGTATTGTTCATTTTGGAGGTCAAATTATCAATCCGAAATCTGACAAAGTCTATCTCTATAAAAATGATAAGGTCTTAGATTCTTCTAAACTTAATATCAATAATAAATTTCTAATAAAACTAGACACTTTCTCTCAAGGTTTATATACTTTCAAACACGGAAATGAATATCAATGGCTTTACCTAGAACCGAATGATAGTTTATTGATTCGTTTAAATACTTGGGATTTTGATGAATCTTTAGTCTTTAGCGGCAAAGGTGCTGAGCGTAATAATTTTTTGATCAATTTATTTCTAGAAAACCAGAAAGAGGATAAACACTTCTATAAATATTACCGTTTAAATGATAGCATTTTCGAATTGAAAATAGACTCTATCCTTCATCGTAAAAACTTACTCTACACACAATTTAAATCAGAATTAACAGAAAGTTCAATCCTCTTTGATAAACTGGTCAATTCAGCTATAAATTATCCTTTATATAAGAAAAAAGAAGCTTATTCTTATATGCACGCTATGGCTATAAAATCTAATAAGCATCTAGAAACAAATCCTTCCTTTTATAACTTCAGAAAAAAAATAAATATTAACGATGATGAACTTAATGGTTATTACCCTCATCAACGATATATCAAAGCATATTTATCTAACCTAGCTTATAAAAAGCAACTAGCTGATGGTTTTAAAAGTAACATCAATGTAAATGTAATGCAGGCAGTACTTGAAAACATAAAGAATGAAACTATAAAAAATAGATTTTTACATAGAGGTATTTGGATGGCTTTACTAGATGAAAAAACTTCTGTAAAAGAAAAAGACAGAGCCAAACGCTTATTTTTTGACCATTGTACAGATAAAAAAAGTGTCTCTGAAATTGAACACCTGATCAATGTTTCTAGCAAATTAGTTAAAAATCATAAGTTCCCAGAAATTTCGCCTTACAATTACAAAGGTGAACTTGTTAATATCAAAACAGTTATTAAAGGTAAAAATTCTGTCATTTATACTTGGCCTATTAAAGTAAGTGAGATGGATTATTTTGCTAAACGTGTTAAATATTTAGAAAAAAAATACCCTAATTATTTATTTATTGGCATCAATTCCGTTTGCTCTGAATACCAATGGAAAAAGAAAATCAAATCAAACAAATTAAATCAGAATCATCAATACAGAGTAGACAAAGGTATTGATTGGTTAGATATCAATTTTTCTAGAGCAATTATTGTCGATAAAAACGGCATTGTGCAAAATAACATGACTCATTTAGCAAATCGTCATTTTGAAGCTCAATTGAACATTATTCCTCAATAACTCTCTCAATATAATAATTTTAACAATTTTAGCTTCTAGTTCTTAAATTAAGTTTACTTTTGCAAACTCATAAAACTAAAGACTTATTTATCAGATGCGGTCGTGCATTTAACTTTGGAGTCTAAGTTTGATAAAAAATATAATATGTCTTTATTTAGTGAACTTGGCCTAAGCCAAGAAATAGTTAGTGCCTTAACTGACTTAGGTTATGAAAAACCAACAATAATTCAAGAAAAAGCAATTCCACAAATACTTTCTTCACAAGATGATTTGAAAGCATTTGCACAAACGGGTACGGGTAAAACCGCTGCTTTTAGTTTGCCTATCATAGAACAAATTGATAGCAAGAATAAAAATGTACAGGCTATTATTCTATCACCTACTAGAGAATTAGCTATCCAAATAGGAAAAAATATTCAAGAGTTTTCTAAAAATCTTAAAAATATACATGTAACTACTGTTTATGGTGGTGCAAGTATTGACGATCAAATAAGAAGCTTAAAAAGAGGGTCTCAAATTGTTGTAGGTACGCCTGGTAGAACGGTAGATTTGATAAAACGCAAGCAGCTTAAATTAGAAAACATTCGATGGGTTGTCTTAGATGAAGCTGATGAGATGCTGAATATGGGCTTTAAAGAAGACTTAGATCAAGTCTTAAAAGTAACGCCTAAAGGGAAACAAACCTTATTATTCTCAGCTACATTCCCAAGAGAAGTAGATGCTATTGCTAAAAACTATATGAGCAAACCTGTTGAAATTAGTGCAGGTAAAAAGAATGCTGGTGCTGACAAGGTTAGTCATGAATATTATATTGTATCAGAAAGAAATCGATATCCAGCTTTAAAAAGATTGGCAGATGTGAATCCTGATATTTACGGTATTGTATTTTGTAGAACACGTAGAGAAACTAAAGATGTTGCTTCAAAATTAATTGACGATGGGTACAATGCTGATGCATTACATGGCGATTTATCACAAGCTCAACGTGATATTGTTATGGAAAAATTTAGAGCTAAACATTTACAACTTTTAATTGCTACTGATGTTGCTGCAAGAGGTCTAGATGTAAATAGCTTAACACATGTTATCAATTATAAATTACCAGACCAAGCAGAAAATTACACACATAGAAGTGGTAGAACGGGTAGAGCTGGTAAAGAAGGTATTTCTATTGCATTGATAAATAATAGAGAGAAAAATGCTTTAAAACCTATTGAAAAGAAAATAGGCAAAAAATTTATACAAAAACAAGTCCCTAACGGTAGAGAAATTTGTGAAAATCAATTATTTAAATTAATTGAACGAGTAAAAGAGGTTTCAGTAAATGAACAACAAATTGAAAGTTATATAGAGAGTATTGATGCTCAATTAAAGGATATTAGCCGTGAAGATTTGATCAAAAAATTTGTTTCTATTGAGTTCAATAAATTCTTATCTTATTATGAGGGTGCATCAGATTTAAATGGTGATGATTCTAGAGAACGTAGAAGAAGTGGTGATGAAAACTTTACTAGATTCTATATTAATTTAGGTAAAATGGACGGATTGAACCCAGCCAAATTGATGGGCTTGATTAATGAAAATTTAAACAAAAGAGATGTTGAAATAGGGCAGATTGAAATTTTAAAGAGTTTTTCATTTTTTGAAATTGACAAAGCTTTCGCGGATAAAGTCCTACAAGGCTTTGAACATGCTGAATTTGATGGGAGATCTGTAATTGTTGAAATTACCAAGAAACCTAAAGGAGGAAGAAGCCGAAGTGGTAAGAGAGGTGGTTTCGGTGGCGGAAGAAGGTCTCGCGGAGACAGTAACCGTAGTGGCGGAAGTGGTGGCGGAGGCTACAAAGGAAGAAGCTCATCTAGGGGCGGAAATAGTGGTGGTAAAAAAGGCGGATTTGGTGGTTCTAAAAGGAGTAGAAGGTAATTATTGAGTACTGGTTATTTGATACAATTAAAAAGTAACTCAACAGACTATTTTACATATTTTGTTTTCTTCATAAAACTAATTACTACAAGACCTAAAAAGAAAAATATTGCCAATATTAAAACAGAAGTTCTCATTGATTTTGTAAAAGACATTGCCAACCCAAAAGATAATGTCCCAATAACAATTGCTAATTTTTCGGTAACATCATAAAAACTGAAATAGGTCGCATTGTCATATGTTTCTTCAGGTATTAATTTAGAATAAGTTGAACGTGCTAAAGTTTGCGTTGCTCCTAATACCAAGCCTAAAAAACCACCGAGAGTGTAAAAATAAGTATCAACACTTGGGCTTTCGCCTGGCAGCATATATGCAGAAAAACATACCACAATCCATATAACAATTGTTATTTTCAACGTTTTAATATTTCCTATTTTTTTTGAAATTCGAGCAAAAAGTGTTGCCCCAACAATAGCAACTAATTGAATAAGTAAAATTGTTATTATTAAATTCATAGTGGGCAAACCTAATTCTTCATCACCAAATTTACCTGCCAAGACAATAATGGTTTGAATTCCAGCACTAATAAAAAAATAAGACCAAAGAAAAATATAAATGGTTGAATGTTGTCTTATTTCTTTAAAAACTTTACGTAATTCTTTAAAACCTTTAAAAATATAATCTTTTTCTGGTTTTCTCTTAAACGAATTGTTTGGCAAGTGATAAAACGTATATTGTGCAAAGACCAGCCACCATATTCCAACCAGCACAAAAGACATTTGAAAGACCAAATTAGGAGGTTTTTCTCCACTTTGCAAAGGATGGTCAATGAAACCATACCAGTTAGGAAACATAATCATAGTTAAGATAAAAACAAGTAGTATCACAGAACCAATATAACCATGTATAAACCCTCTTGCACTTATTTCATCGTGTCGATCAGGGTGAGCAATTTCAGTTAAATAAGCATTGTAAAAAACAAGACTGCCCCAAAAACCTATACTTGCAAAGATTGAAAAGGTAATACCAATCCATAAGTTATCAATCCCATCAAAAAAATACAATGACATTACTGAGAACGAACCCAACAAACAGAAAAATTGCATAAATCGTTTTTTATTCCCCATATAATCAGCAATACTAGAAAGCATTGGTGAGATAAAAGCAACGACTAAAAATGATACCGACAAGGTATACGAATACAATACGGTATTATTCCATTGTGTACCTAAAAAAGTAACTTCGGCATCTTTTCCACCAGTTACAATTCCATAATATAACGGAAAAACAGCTGTCGTAATGACTAAGGGATATACAGAATTTGCCCAGTCATAAAAAGCCCATGCATTAATTAATTTCTTATCTCCTTTTTTTAACATTAGTATTCATTAGGTTGTAAAATAAAAAAGCCGTTCTTTAGAACGGCTCACAATGTACTATTTATTTTTGAACTTATTTATCACCCGTAATCGCAAAATACGATTACTACCTCTCCAAAGGAGAGGTAAAAAAGAAACCTTGTCTGCGGTAGTTAATTTGTTAGGGCTTGAGCATTAAACTTTTTTGCATATACTTTTGCTTTCGGTAAAAATGCTTTTAAATCCGCAATTCTACTCTGATTGGATGGGTGTGTACTTAAAAACTCTGGTGGTGCAGCTGCTCCTGCCCTTTGACTCATTCTTACCCAAACTTCAGCAGCTTCTTCTCCATTATAACCAGCCATGAGCATAAAAACAAGACCTAATCTATCAGCTTCTGTTTCATGTGTTCTACTAAATTTTAACATTCCTAATTGCGTACCAACTCCAAAAGCTTGTAAAAACATTTGTTGCTTTGCAGGATCTTTAGATACTGAACCAGAAGCAATCATTGCTCCAAGGCTTAAACCTTGTGCTATTGCACCTTGCGACATACGCTCTTGTCCGTGCTTTGCAAAAGCATGAGCAACTTCATGCCCCATAATTGCTCCAATACCATCAACATTTTTAGCAATTGGTAAAATACCTGTATAAAAAACCACTTTTCCTCCAGGCATACACCAAGCATTTATGGTTTTATCTTCAATAAGGTTAAATTCCCAACGGTAATTATTTGCTTCCTCCTCCATTCCATTAGCTCTCATATAACGTTCAACAGCTTTAGAAATACGTGAACCAACATTTTTTAATTGAGTAGTTTTATCAACGTCAGTTGATAATTTATTTTGAGCTAAAAAACCTGAATACTGAGCAAATGCCGTTGGTAATATTTGTGCATCACTGACAAAATTTACACGTTTTCTACCTGTGATAGGTACTTTACTACAGCTAACTAAAAATAAAAAAACTATCGTTATTGAAATTATTTTTTTCATCATATTTAAATTTTACCCCTTATTATTTATTTTATAAAAGTAAATATACAAAAAATGTTTAAATTCGTCATTATTTAAGTCTTCATTTTCAATTCAAATTTAATGGCAAAAAAGAACATTTTCGAGATACCAAGCTCAATAATCCGAACCGGAAAATTATTACAATTTTTCTCAAACTCTTTGGCTACAAATTTTGCAATGAAGTTATTTTCTACGCCTCCACAATACAAAACTCCTGAAAGGGAAGAAATGATGCGTAAAAGTGCTAAAAATGAATTGATAACCATTCCTGAAGTAAAAGACCAGGTAATGATTTACGAATATGGCTATTCTAAAACCAAAGTATTACTGGCTCATGGATGGGCTGGTAGAGGTACCCAGCTTTATGAAATTGCAGACAAGTTATTAGAAAACGGAATGATGGTCATTAGTTTTGACGCACCTGCTCATGGCTTGTCAAAAGGTAAAACAGCTAATTTTCCTGAATATATTGCTACGCTAAACCATATCAATGATAAATACGGTCCTTTTGAAGCTGCTATCGGACATTCATTTGGTGGCATCAATCTATTAAATGTATTGTCAAAAAATTCGTTTGTCAAAAAATTAATTGTTATTGGAATAGAAGGTTCTAATCATAAAATTGTTGATCTTTTCATACAAAAACTACAGTTAAAACCAAAAATAGCGGAGTTGATGAAAAAGAAAATGACTTCTAAATTCAATACCAATTTAGAATCTGCAGCTGCCATTGTAACCGCAAAAAATGTAATGATTCCTACTTTAGTGATACATGATACTCAAGATTATGATGTAGATGTAAGTACAGCATATAAAGTACGACAAAGTTTAAAGAATGGGCTACTGTTGATTACTAATGGATTAGGCCATCGCAGAATCTTAAGAGATCATCATACTATTTTTAAGATGATTGATTTTATAAAAACTTAACTAATAAAAGTACATATTGGAATCAAAATAAATACAATTTTGGATACCCAATGGTCTGTAAAAATCACTTATCAATGAAAAAACTTCTTACACTTTTTATATTCACGCTATTTTTAAGTAGTTGCCATAGCAATGCACAAAAAACAAATAAAACAGCTTCAGAAAATAATAAAATGACAAATAAAACAATAAAAACAGATGCTGAATGGAAATTAGCATTAAGCGATCAAGAATACTATGTCTTACGTGAAAAAGGAACAGACAGAGCTAGCAATGAAGGGTACACGCAACACTTTGAAAAAGGCACTTATGTTTGTAGGGCTTGTAATGCTCAACTGTTTGAATCTGGCAGTAAATTTGAATCGCATTGTGGATGGCCTTCTTTTGATGATGCCATTGAGGGTACAATAGATTTCACCAAAGATACGACTGCAGGAATGGTTAGAACCGAAATTACTTGCACCAAATGTGACGGGCATTTAGGTCATATTTTTGATGATGGCCCAAAAGAAACAACGGGAAAACGTTATTGTGTAAATACGAGTTCTATCAAGTTTGTAAAAGCTGAATAAAAAAATTAATCTTT
>VAPK010939211.1_pt1 | contig 16976 bp, 15 predicted proteins | sample 3395031 | NCBI WGS metagenome assembly VAPK01 (sample SAMN08290443, study PRJNA428436) | hydrothermal vent metagenome | isolation source: Deep-sea hydrothermal vent chimney 1 | place: Pacific Ocean: Juan De Fuca Ridge
CCCGCTTCAAGAACCATCGTCTCTCTTTTGGTAGAAGAGATTAATGCAAAACCATCAATAGTACTGACTGTAATATCTTCAGTGCCAAAAAGAGGCACCTTCTTCACTAGTTGGCCATCAAATTCATTTTCTATGGTTCTAAAATAACCAGTAGTGATCACCATATTGACAATAAAGGCAATAATACCAATAATGAGAACAAGAATTGCTTTTTTCAATATGGACATATTTAGTGGTATTAGTATTGCCTGGTTTTTAATTGGCTGTTTTTACGTTGTTATTATTATTTCGCTATTCAATTCCAATATCTTTTTAATAAAAGATTCATTGGTTTCGGGGCTGATATAAATTTCATTGTACTGGTCGTACTTTATAATTAAGCCCTTTCTCGAAGTAGCCGGCCTAAAGCCAACCCAAAGGGTTTTTCCTTTTACTATTTCAGTAATTCTATCAATACTGATCTTTCCGCTGAACGGACCACTTCTATATACAAAACCATCTTTGCCCAATTCGTAATTCGTTCCGAAATACAACCAAAATAAGAGTATGGCCACCATAGCAATCAAAATTAACCCCCAATTCTCGCTCTTTTCGATTTCTCCCTTAATAAACCCAACAATCGTGATTATTATCACGAAAGCATTCAACCCTAGAAGTACTATGCTAAAAAAGATATCCTTCTTACTCTCAAACTTCATTTAATCCGGTATTTGCAAAAAATTCATGCTTTTTTGAGTTACACTCACATGTACTTTAATTTCTAAGCTCCATAATCATCGTCCTACTTTTAAAGGTATCATAAATAATTTTAAGCTTGGTGACTTGATTCGATTCATTGAATTCAATGATGTCAACAACGTCAAATTCAACCAATTCGTTATTTTTCATCGTCCATTTAAAATTGAAGTACAGGGCAATTGAATCGGAGTCTTCTTCTTCAAAAATTCCTTTGAGTTTCAATTCAGAGTTCGTTGTATCGTTACCCAGTTCACGATAAAAATCATCGGCTTTCATTTCTCCGTACAAAGGGGAGTCTACTATTGCGTCTTCAGCGAACAAACCCAATAGATCTTTTAGGTTTCCTCTTTGAAGAAAATCTATATACGCTATTGAAATTTCTCTTTTTGATTTCATACTATAAACACTAAGACAAGCCTGAGATTACCCCCTTATCATCAATACTCATATTCTCTGAGGCTGGTGTAGCTGGTAAGCCTGGCATACGCATCATTTTACCCAATATGGGAATTAAAAACCGTGCCCCTGCCGCAATCTCAATTTCACGAACGGTAATTCGAAAGCCCGTGGGTCGACCCACTAACGCATCATTATCGGAAAATGATTTTTGGGTCTTTGCCATACAGATTGCAAAATCGTTAAAGCCCAAACGGCCAATTCGGCGTAAATCGAGTTCTGCCCTTTTGTCGTAATCTACACCATCGGCACCATAGATCTCTTTTGCGATGGTCTCTATTTTTTCTTTGACAGGTGATTGCCAATCGTAAAGCGGTGTAAAACTGGCCGCCTTGTTCTCAACAACATCAACAACGGCCTTGGCAAGCTCTTGCGTACCTTGACCACCTTCTGCCCATCCCTTTGAAGGAACGGCTTGAACACCCAAGGCAGCACATTTATCGATGACCAATTGAGTTTCTTCTGCGGTATCGCTTACAAATGCATTGATTGCCACAACAGGCTCGATATTGAATTTTCTGATATTCTCAATGTGCTTTTCAAGATTTTCAAAACCCTTTGCAACACGTTCGATATTTGGCGTATTGTATTCTTCTTTAGGCGACCCACCATGATGGCGCAATGCTCTGATGGTAGCTACCAAGACCACACATTTCGGACTCAGCCCTGCGTAAGCGCATTTGATATTCAAGAATTTTTCTGCACCAAGGTCAGCACCAAAACCTGCTTCGGTAATCACGTAGTTTGATAGGGAAAGTCCCATCTTAGTGGCGATTATCGTATTGGTACCTTGCGCAATATTGGCAAAAGGGCCTCCATGAATAATAGCGGGGTTGCCCTCTAATGTCTGTACTAAATTGGGTTTTATGGCATCTTTTAAAAGGATGGCCATCGCATTTTCCGCTTTGAGATCACGTGCAAAAATGGGTTTTTTATCAAAGGTAAACCCAACAAAAATATCGCCCAATCGCTTTTTTAAATCAGAAAAATCTGTGGCCATGCACAAAATCGCCATCACTTCGGATGCCGGGGTGATATTAAACCCATCTTCTCGCGGAATGCCATTTGCAGTACCCCCCAAACCAATGGTAATTTGGCGCAGTGCCCTATCGTTCATATCGATAACACGTTTCCAAGCAATGGTTCTTCCATCAAGTCCCAGATTCTTGGTTTTACTTTGAAGGTTATTATCTATCAATGCTGCCAATAGGTTATTGGCTTTTTCAATGGCATTAAAATCGCCCGTAAAATGCAGATTGATATCTTCCATAGGGATTACTTGAGAGTATCCACCACCTGCTGCGCCACCTTTTATACCGAATACCGGCCCTAAAGAGGGTTCGCGCAATACCACGGTTGCCTTTGTGCCGATGGTATTCAAACCTTCGGTCAAACCAATGGACACGGTTGTTTTACCCTCACCTGCCGGTGTTGGGGTCAACGCGGTTACCAAAACCAAATTGTTCTGTTTTATTTGGTTTTCATCAATTAGATCCAAAGGTAATTTTGCCTTGTACTTACCGTACATTTCCAATCGGTCCTCTTCAATATTTAGTTTTTCCGCAATATGCTTGATGTGTCGTAGTGTTGTTTTTTGTGCAATTTCAATATCTGAAAGGTGTGCCATATATTAATATATTTTTAATTTGTTCAATCTCTTTTAAATTCTTTCTTGGTTGTTGGTTTTTGACGCTATGACCACTTTTGGGTTATGACCGATTTCAAAATTACAAGAATTTGCTATAAAACACATTTTATTGGCCTGGGTATGCAGTGCATTCGCCTTTTCGGTCAGTTCTTTGTTTTTTATGGTCACTACAGGGTTTAAAACCACCTCTTTAAATCGACCGCTTCCATCTTTGGTCTCTTCCATTATCGCAGTGGCATTATCAACATAATCGGTCACTATTATTTTATGAACCGAACACAAATGCAAATACCATAGCATATGACAAGAAGATAACGAGGATAAAAATAGGTCTTCAGGGTTATACCGTGACTTATCGCCCAAGAACGATGGGTCTGAAGATCCTAGAATGTCATCATATTTTCCGTTTGCCGAAATCGAATGGCTTCTGTTATACGATTTGTAATTAAGGGTGCCCTCGCCCTCATTGCCTGTCCATTCCACTTTAATCTCGTAGGTGTGTGTTTTCATTTGATTTTTTACTCTGTTTTTTTATTCTCCTATTATTTGTCACCTCGACCACCACTATATTTATATCATAGTAAATGTAATAAAAACCCTGATGTCTTCTTGTTTCACACACTTATTTCATCAACACCAACCACCTCATCTAATACCTCTTGCAAAACCTCCCCTTGCCCCTCCCAAGGAGGGGGACAAAACTATGTATTCGCTTTTTTCATATCAACCAAAACCTCAACCACCTCATCCAACACCTCCTGAATATTGGGGTTCGTACAATTTACCAGAATAGCGAATACCATTTTCTGCTCGGGATATACAAAAAAATTGGAGTAACCCCCGACTCCGTTGCCCACATGGCCGTAGTACGGTCGCCCTTTTTTATCTACGCTCACCTGCCAACCCAAGCCGTAATAGGTGGGTTCGCCTTTGATGGTCTGAGAGGTTAAAAATTGTGATAAAACAACCTCATTTAAAATTATTTTATTCAGATAAGCCTGACCTAATTTGGCAATATCCTCAGTAGTGGAGAGATAGCCCCCGCTCGCCAATTTATAGAAATTATTTACGGGTATGGCCTTGCGAAAACCTAGTTTGCTTTTAGAGTAAAAGATCGTTTTATTGCTATCGACTTGGTCACTGAGCGTAGCCGAAGGGATCACTTCGGCTACGCTCAGTGGTCGTTCAGGATGGGTGTTTATCATGCCCAAAGGATCTAATACTTTTTCTTGTACATAGGTTTCAAAAGGCATACCGCTTGCTTCTTGCATGGCCAAAGATATCAAGGCCCAGTCAAAACTGTTGTACAGGTAATCTGTACCTGGTTTAAAAAGCAGGTCATTGTTCTTGAATACCTTTATTCCAGATTTGATGCTATGAGGTTCGTTTAGGCCGTATTCTTTTCCCCAATAACCCCGAATACCCGCAGTATGGCTCGCCAATTGGCGAATGGTGAAATCCCATTTCTTTTTAGGGAAATAAGGCACGTATTCATAGATAGAGACATCTAAATCAATGTGCCCTTCAGCCACCATATAGGCCAAGGCAGTGGCTGCAATGGGTTTAGATATGCTGGCAATCCTAAAAACGGAGGTTTTGGGGCCCACACCAGTCTTCTTTTCCAAATCGACATAGCCGTAGCCCTTTTCGAGCAATGTTTTTCCTTCCTTTAAAACGGTAATCGCCAAACCGGGAATTTTTCTATCATCTATCAACGATTGTAACAGCATTTCGGCCTGTTCTAATCCTTCCAATTGGGCATAATCTCCCGACATCCTTTTTTTTGTGAAGATGTTTTTAAAAAATGTAAAAACAGGGTGTGCCATTTTTAACCTATAAGGATACAGCAAATCTAGTGTTATTTGTCATGCCTAAAAATCCCTGCCAAGCTTACAAACACATGCAATACCATTTGAATCTAAAATACGCAAGATTGGAAAAGTATTTATTCCCTTTTCGATCTACATTTGTTATAACAATACAGAGCAAATGAAACCTAAGAAAACGACCAAAGCTTATTATCAAGAAAAACTAAATCATATCACGACATATATACATAATAACCTAGATACAAAAATCGAACTCAAAACCCTGGCCGAACTATCCCATTTATCACCTTTTCATTTTCACAGGATCAGCAGGGCTCTTCTAGGGGAGCCCATAGGAACCTATATCGTTAGAACACGTTTGGAAACGGCTGCTAAAATGATTCGTCATACAAACCTGTCTATTGAAGACATTGCCTATAAAGTGGGATATGAAACCCCGTCTTCCTTTTCCAAAGCATTTAAAAATCACTTTGGAACAACAGCTGGGAATTATAGAAAAGACATAACATTTAAAATAAAAACCATAAACATTATGCAAACTTCATTGAACATCAAGAAACCAAAAATCATAACCGTAGAAGACAAAAGCTGCATTTATTACAGCATGACAGGTGCTTATAACACAATGAGTTATGGATCTGCTTGGGCCGCATTATGGCAAGAGGTCAAAGCACAAAAACTATTTACCGCCGGAATCGAACATATAGGACTACCACATGATGACCCGAATGTGACCGACGAAAACAATATTCGCTATGATGCCTGTCTTGTCATTCATAAAAATGCAAAGCCTTCAGGAAATATTGGCACAAAAACACTCAAAGGCGGTAAGTTCGCCGTTTTTCATTACCAAGGGAGCTATGCAAATTTCCCTCAAGTATATAATCATATTTTCAATACTTGGTTGTTGGAAAACGATTATGTATTACGGGATGAAACGGTTAGGGAAAAATACTTGAACAACCCTGATAAAACAGAAGAGAGCAAGCTTAAAACAGAAATTCATCTACCTATTGAATAGTATTGCTTGTAATAATAGCAAAAAGTTATTTTCAATTCCTAAAAATCAACCGCCCATTGAAAAGTTCTTGAACATTGACTTCAACAGGGCGGTTATAACCAATCACGTCACCCGTACCACGAATTACACCCCTCAACGATTGCTGCGGATTTATAAATATATCATTGGAGCCTCTATGATCTAGTACAATATTTTCTGCTATCAGTGCTTCCGCCTCAATTCTAGAATCTCCCGCAGCAATGGTAAGGTTTAGGTTTTGTGTTGCTCCCCTTAATTTAAAAAAGGCGATTCCGTTGACTATGATCGTTATGTTTTCAGAATCGAGTTCAAGGTCAAAACTGCCATCGGTGGTCTCACTTTCAGGGTTGATAAAGCTCTCTGACAACAAAGTCAGGTTTTGATAGGCCAAAACCCCATCACTTTCAATCAGCAGACCTGTACTACTACGCATCTCTGTAATATTGGGAGCCGTGACATAAATTTTTGTGAGTCCGTAATCACGAGAATAATTGCAATCGTTGGTATTTCTCAGCAACAACCGATCACCTTCGATGGTAACTTCGATTTCATCACGAAGAAATTCGCCTGTTTCGACCTCAACCTTTGTTTCTGTACCCTGTTTTAAAATCAGTGACACATTCTCAAAAACCGTGATCTTTTCGAAATCGGCGACACCAACCTCATCTCTTACAATATTACCTGCATTTTGAAAACAATCAGGGGCATTTTCACTGTTGCATGCAGTTAAAAGGGTAAAAAGCAACATCGAAAAAACCTTCCTTGTAAGGGATGGAAATCTATCGAGCCCCATAGACAGGTAATCTTGATTTTTATGTCCGCTATTGTTTCTACAACCCATACTATCTATTGTTACCATCGTATTCCAAATCCAAATTCTACTGCCTCTGCAGCCGCCCCATGTGACTTTAAGGTAACCGACCCAAAGACCTTCTCACCAAAATAGCGTTTCATTCCAACACGGTTATACATTTTTCCTTCAAAATCAAAAGGGTAATAAACATAATACCCCAATTGGGTGACAATACTCATTTTATTAATAAACAGTTCATGGCCCACAAACAGGCCCACACGTTTAAAATCGGTATCGGCATCTACCCCGTTCTCTGGAAACGAAACCGATTGATACCGTATCAATTCCTTTAAAAAATTAGAGAAAAACATATCGGCACCCACCTGAATGGCACTTCTTCTACTCAAACGTTTATCGGCATAACCTGATAGCACCACAAAACCATATTGTCCCAAATCGATTACATCGCTTTCGTTCAAGCCTGTTCGTAAGGCCAAATTATAACGAAGCGGCTCGGTAACCTTTTCCTTCTCTCTTGTGATATAATCTATAGGTTCATCATCGCCCAAGGTATAGGTCAGGCCCGCGTTAAAAGCAAGGGTATTGGTAGAAGTATTGGGCGCTTTGAAATTACCGTTCGAATAATGTACGACCGATAGTCCAGCTTTGAAACCTACATTTTTAAAAAAATTCTCTTTATGAAAGTTCAACATCAAAAAGGTAGAACTGAGAAAATGCGAACCATAGGCATTATTTCTAAAGTTTAGGTTTTTATCATAGGGGTTCGTATTGTAGGCCACCCCTTGCCCAATTCGAAATTGTAGGTTGCGCTTAAAAAAATAAAAATTGAAATGGGCGTACAGGCCAAAATTCTTGCCCAAAGTGCCATTGTTCATATCTTGATAAACAAAAGAAAGTCCTTGATCGGGATAATTGTAGAGTCCTTCCCATTCATTGGCGCCAAAAGTCTTGCGATTAATACCAAGAATAAAACCAGCCGGATGTTCAGATATCAAATGCGTAATATCAGGATTATGCAAAATAATAGACCCATAAAATGGACTCAAATCAAGCGCGTATACTTTCTCTTTCCCTCCTTCTTGAGAAAAACCACATACAACCGAAAAAAGAAAAAAGAAAAAAACCTTTGGGTTCATGGAGTGTAAAAATAGAAAAAAGTAGGCAGTTGCAGAAGAGCTTTTAAGTTACTTCTGAACGACACTCAAAATGCTATGTGTCAAAACCTAAAAAACCGACTTCGCTATGGCCTGAATATTATCTGATTTACCCATTGAATAATAATGCAGAACAGGTACCCCAGCAGCTTTCAACTCTTTTGATTGCTGTATGGCCCATTCAATGCCCACCTGCCGCACCGCTTTATTATTTTCACAAGCGTCAACGGCATTTATTAAATCTTGCGGCAGGTCAATACGAAAAACCTGTGGCAATAATTGCAAGTGACGTTTTATGGCCATGGGCTTTATACCAGGTATTATCGGCACCGTAATACCCGCTTCCTTGGTCGCCGCTACAAATTCAAAATACTTTTTGTTGTCAAAGAACATCTGCGTCACTACATAATCTGCCCCGGCATCCACTTTTTCTTTAAGTCGTACTAAGTCCGATTTTAAAGAGGGGGCCTCCAAATGTTTTTCAGGATATCCTGCCACGCCAATACAAAAATCTGCGCAATCATCGGTCTCAATGACCTCATGTAAATATTTTCCAGTATTTAAGTTTTGAATTTGCTCCACTAAATTCAATGCATAGGAGTGCCCCCCTTTGGTAGGTTCAAAATATTTTTCCTCGCGCATGGCATCGCCACGCAATGCCATAACATTATCAATTCCTAAATAATGGCAATCGACCAAAAGATACTCGGTTTCCTCTCTCGTAAAACCACCACAAAGTACGTGGGGCACGGTATCTACGTTGTATTTATGCTTAATAGAGGCGCAAATCCCAACGGTACCTGGGCGCATACGGGTCAATTTTTTATCTAACAGACCGCCTTTGTCAATATATATATACTCCTCTCGCGAAGTTGTCACGTCAATAAAAGGTGGGTCAAACTCCATCAAAGGGTCAATATTACCGTACAGTTCTTTAATGCTCCGCCCTTTCACTGGTGGAATAATCTCAAAGGAAAACAAAGTCTCCCCAGCTGCTTTTTTAATATGATCTGTTACTTTCATAGGCCTCTCCCCTGCCTTCTCCAAAAGAGAGGGCGCTTAGTTGGGTTCTGATTTTAGATTATTAAATTTTATTAATCACTTCTCTCTATTTTTATGGCGTTACCCAAGGGTCGGGCTACCTGCCTGCGAGGCAAGTCCGCTCTATTTTTTTAATTTGTCACCCTGAGCGCAGTCGAAGGAAGACAAATTAAAAAAGATGCCGCTACTATCCCTAACGCGAAATACCCTAACCCTTCAGTAATTTCTCAAACCTACCAGGTCTTGAAGACCTGGTAGGTTTACTTGCATGAGATTCCCCTTCGAGGGCTAGGAGGCTTCAATATTCGGTGCTAGCCACTTGGTCGCTTCTTCCAAAGTTATGTTTTTTCGAGCGGCATAATCTTCTACCTGATCTTCTTTTATTTTTCCGAGTCCGAAATAGCGGGCTTCTGGGTTACCGAAATAATAGCCTGAAACCGACGCCGCCGGCCACATCGCTAAACTTTCAGTTAGTTCAACACCAATACTTTCTTTCACTTTCAACAACTCCCAAATGGCCAATTTCTCTAAATGATCGGGGCAAGCTGGGTAGCCTGGTGCCGGGCGAATGCCTTTGTACGACTCCTTGATCAGATCTTCATGAGTCATGTCTTCATTCGCTGCATACCCCCAATAATTGGTGCGTACCTCTTTATGCAAGTATTCAGCAAAGGCTTCTGCTAAACGGTCGGCCAAGGCTTTAATCATTATAGCACTATAATCGTCAAGATTTTTCTCATGTGCCTTGGCTATATCTGCTGTGCCAAAACCGGTACTTACACAAAAACATCCTATATAATCTTGTTTACCTGAATCTTTTGGAGCGATGAAATCGGCCAAGGCAAAATCAGCTATACCCGCTCTTCGCTTTAATTGTTGACGAAGGGTTCTGAAAATCCACCTCTGCCCTTCGGGCATCTCCCCCGAAGGGGGAGAATGCTTCTGTTCTAGATTATTCTCGACTGCGCTCAAAGTGACATCAGATATCGACACCTCAATATCATCATCGTTTACGGTATTGGCGGGGAAAAGTCCGAAAACTGCCTTTGCCTTTAATTGCTTTTCTTCAATTACTTTTTTCAACATCGCTTGTGCATCAGCAAAAAGTTCGGTCGCCTGTTCACCCACTACCTTATCAGTTAAGATATCAGGATATTTTCCGTGTAGCTCCCAACTTCTAAAAAAGGGTGACCAGTCGATAAAATCAACCAGTTTTTCAAGATCCATATCAGCGATGATATGGATTCCTAATTTATTAGGTTTTGTGATTTTGGCCCTTGACCAATCAATGGCGTATTTATTCGCTCGTGCCTCGGCAAGCGACTTGTATTCTTTTTTCTTTCTACGAGATAAAAATTTCTCACGAAACGTCTCATAGTCGAGTTTTAAATCAGCTTTATAGCTTTCTGAACTATCTTTTCTAAGCAAATCACCTACAACAGTCACGGCACGTGAGGCATCGTTAACATGAACAACAGCCTTACTGTATTCGGTATCTATTTTTACTGCAGTATGTGCTTTACTCGTGGTAGCACCACCAATCAACAGGGGCACTTCAAAATTTTGGCGTTCCATCTCTTTAGCCAAGAAAACCATTTCATCAAGAGATGGGGTTATCAAGCCACTAAGACCAATGACATCAACTTGATGCTCAATGGCAGCATTGATAATTTTTTCAGGGGTGACCATCACGCCTAAGTCAACAATCTCATAATTGTTACATGCTAGTACCACACTCACAATATTTTTTCCGATATCGTGTACATCACCTTTTACAGTCGCCATTAGTATTTTTCCAGCCCCCGAGTTCGCTGGATGTGATTGTGGATTACGGAGTTTCTCTTCTTCAATATATGGCAGCAGATGAGCTACTGCCTTTTTCATCACCCTAGCCGACTTTACTACCTGAGGCAAGAACATTTTTCCGTCTCCAAAGAGTTCGCCCACTACGTTCATACCCGTCATTAAGTTCACTTCAATAACTTCAATGGGCTTACTGGCTGCTAACCTAGCCTCTTCAACGTCTTCAACAATATACTTGTCAATACCTTTTACCAAGGCTCTTGTTATTCTATTCTGCAATGGTTCTTCTCGCCATGATAAATCTACTTTACTTTCCTTGACCTTACCTACTACGGTCTCTGCAAAATCTAAGAGACGTTCAGTCGCATCCTCTCTACGATTTAAAATAACATCTTCTACCCGTTCTAATAGGCCTTTGGGTATGTCGTCGTAGACCTCTAACATGGTGGGATTAACAATACCGATATTCATGCCCGCTTTTATCGCATGGTACAAAAAGACTGAATGCATGGCCTCACGTACAGGGTTGTTTCCTCTAAAACTAAAAGAAACGTTACTAACCCCTCCACTCACACTACAATATGGTAGATTATTTCTCACCCAATGCGTGGCCTCTATAAAATCAAGGGCATTTCGTCGATGCTCGTCCATACCTGTAGCAACTGGAAATATGTTCAAATCAAAAATAATATCTTCTGGAGCCAAGCCTACTTTGTTGACCAATATATCATAAGAACGTTTTGCTATTTCAATTCTACGGTCATAATTATCTGCCTGGCCTTCTTCATCAAATGCCATAACGATTACAGCGGCACCATAACGTTTTATCAACTTGCCATGATTAACAAACTGTGCCTCGCCTTCTTTTAAACTAATTGAATTGACGACACATTTACCCTGCACAACCTGTAAACCGGCCTCGATGATTTCCCATTTAGAGCTGTCTATCATAATGGGCACACGAGAAATATCGGGTTCGGCGATAACAAGGTTCAAGAATTTGACCATGGCCTCTTTACCATCGATCAGGCCATCATCCATATTAATATCAATAATCTGGGCTCCGCCCTCAACTTGATCACGAGCTACGGTTAGGGCTTCTTCAAATTTTTCTTCCTTGATAAGGCGAAGGAATTTTTTTGAACCAGCAACATTGGTCCGCTCCCCCACGTTTATGAAATTGCTTTCAGGGGTAACTATCAAGGGCTCTAAACCCGATAGCTTTAAGTATCGCTGTTCGTTTCCCTTTCTCCTAAAAGAAGGGGTATTAAACTCTTTATGATTGTTTTTTTTCTGTACCACGTTTTTAACTATAATGCAAAATTGTTGGAAAAGGTTCGTAAAAATGATGCAGCTTCTTTTTCCAGATTTGATATTCCGGTGATTCTCGAAAACCAATTTTATGATCTTCCAGCGCTTTCCAATTCACCAAAAGAATATATTGATCCGCTACTTCAATACATTTCTTTAATTGATGCGAAATATACCCATCCATAGAAGAAATAATTAAGGAGGCTTCTTTAAAAGCCATCTCAAATTGTTCTGACAAACCTTCTTTTATTTGTAATACGGCAACTTCTAAAATCATCCTTGTATATTTTCGAAAATCAAGTTTCTAGGGCTAAAATTCTTTACGACCTCTACAATCGCACTGATATGCTCTGGGGTAGTGCCACAACAGCCACCAACGATATTCACCAATTCCTTCTCCACATATTCCTTTATTTGTGCTGCCATCTGCTCGGGAGTCTCATCGTACTCACCAAAGGCATTGGGTAGCCCTGCATTGGGGTGTGCCGAAACGGCAAAGTCCGTTTTTGCGGATAGCACCTCTAAATGCGGCACCAACTGACTTGCCCCCAAAGCACAATTAAAACCCACTGACATAATCGGAATATGCGATACCGAAATCAAAAATGCTTCTGCCGTTTGCCCTGATAATGTTCTACCAGAAGCATCGGTAATCGTACCGCTGACCATTATCGGCACTTCTAAATTACGTTCTTCTTTGACTTCTTCAATAGCGAACAGGGCAGCTTTAGCATTAAGGGTGTCGAAAATGGTCTCGACCAAAAGAATATCGGTGCCACCGTCTAAAAGTCCTTCTACCTGTTGCTTGTAAGCAAGGCGTAATTCACCAAAAGAAACAGCTCTAAAGCCAGGATCGTTCACATCAGGTGACATACTTGCGGTTTTGTTCGTAGGACCAATGCTACCGGCCACAAATCTTGGCTTATAGGGTTCTTTTGCCGTAAACTCATCGGCAACCTTTTTAGCGATCTTGGCAGATTCGTAATTCAATTCGTATACCAGTTCTTCCATATGATAATCGGCCATAGCTATGGTCGTACCAGAAAAGGTATTGGTCTCTACAATATCTGCCCCTGCGGAAAAATATTTTCGGTGCACTTCGGCAATGGCCTCTGGCTGGGTCAATGACAATAGGTCGTTATTACCCTGCAAGGGGTGTTTCCAATTTTTGAAACGCTCGCCCCTAAAGTCTTCCTCAGTGAATTTATAACGCTGGAGCATGGTGCCCATCGCTCCATCCAACACTAAAATACGTTTTGTCAATATATCTTGAATTCGACTCATTTTTTTAACTTTTTAGGCCTATTAGATTTTCCTCCTAAAGGGCGAGCTAGTTCTAACTTTGCAGGTTGAACAATATAAATCGTATGGACATTCATCGAATACCCAGATTATTTTATCAAGTGTGTGGAAGTAAAGACCTATCGTCTTTCTTTTTGTTATCTGCCCCAAAAATCATGGGATAGAACGTAGCACCTTCTTTATAGGAAAAGGGTTGCCAAGGCTTCAAAGGGTCTAATCCCTCCACCTTTCTTGATAACGATTTCAGATTGCTGATGAACTGCAACAAAGTAACATCACATCTCTTTGAAAACCAAAGAATATGGATAATTTTTAACGAAAAGCCGTGAAAAATTCAAAATTCGGTATAAAAAAGTGCAACAAATCACTTTATTGATCTGTTGCACTCGATTTTGAATTTGGCTTCGGCTACCCTCAGCCACCTTAGCATAAATAATGTTCAGCCACCAATATTGTTTTTTTAATTGCACACGTTAGTAATCGATGTATACTTTTCAACGATACTCATCTGTGGTCTTTCTTCACCGTTCACTGGATCGCTTTCCTCACCGCTACGGGGGTCAAGGGCCATTTTATCGGTTCCCCACCAAGGGCCAGCGGCCCAGTATGTACCATTAATACAATTGTCTTTTAAATGCGCAAGGAAATTATCTAAGGTTACGAGCCATCTTGAATCGTCATCAGGTATGCCGTATTCACCAATAAAACCTCTTTTGTCATTGTCTTTGAGCCAATCAATAAAAGGTTGAACACGTTCAACGCCAGAGGTAGGTGTAGCTCCTTCTTCGTCATATGAGTTACCATAAAAACCACCGGCATTCTCATCAAAATACACATGGGCCTCGTAGATTATTCTATTGCTGGGATCAACAAGGTCTTTTAAATCATCACTGGCCTCTACCCATCTTTCGGCCGAGCTCCAACTATCACCACCCACCAAAATAGTGGTTTTGGTATCTTTAGACCTTATACCATTTATAATTTCCTGAGCAATCGAAGACCAAAGTGTACTGGCCAACATATCATGTGGTTCGTTCATAATACCATAGCCCCAAATATTGGTTTCATCTTTAAATTCATCTGCTAAATTTGTCCATAGATCTTTAATATCGGCAATGCCAACACTATTAGATCCTATTATTTCATCAGCATCGTTAATACGATACCTACCATAATTATGCAGGTCTAAAATGACGAACATATCTCTCTCGGTCACCATTCTAACGAAGTCTTTTATTCGACCCAATTCTGCGGCATCAAGATCTCCTTCAAATGAAAATTGGAGTCTTTCCCACCTAAATGGCAGTCTAATCAGCTTTAGACCCTTTGATTTGTAATAATCCAATTCCTCGGCATTCGGATAGGTATACTGCTGATTATAGACCCCTGGCATATTTTCTTCGGCAAATTCGGCTCCTGCCAAATTAACCCCAAAAGGCAATTGGGAGTTTTGGTTATTGTCAGAGTCCTCAGAATTGGTTGCATCAATTATCAATTGTAATTCTGTCAGTGTAGTTGGTGCTGGGTTCGCATTTGCAATGGCAACTTCATAATCTTCTTGTGATTCTGTTAGATTATTCAGACCGATTGCAGCCAGATCTTCTAAACTTGGAGAGCCATCAGCTGGAGAATTACTATCAGCAACAACACTTTCGAAGGTGATAGAGTCTTTATGCTCATCAGTAGTATCATCAGTACTACATGCAATTAAAAAAATAGTTGCCAGAAACAAAAATAAGTTTTGCGTTTTCATTTTGTGGGGTTTTATTGTTCATACAAAGAAAAATGGGGTAATCGACGTCGATTATAAAATGAACAACCCCCGAACAAAATACCCTACTTCTAGAACAAAACCTCTTTCTAGAGGTCAGCAGATAAGTACATAGGCAATATTAATCGCAGAAATCTGATTTACAGTTATTTATGTTTTTTAATTTTATCCGTTCGAGCGCAGTCGAGAACTATACGCAATTTTAAAAAAGGTCTCGACTGCGCTCGAACGGACAGTTAGCCAAAAAACCAATGAAAAAAGCAAGCAACTAATCTCTTTATTTTTCAAAGTGGACTCTTTTTAGCCTTTTTCAACCAATTTTTGAGTTATTTCATTCATTTTCTCCACTTTTTCTTCAAAATCTCCTTTTATAGTTTTTCGATATTCGCTCAGGTTTTGAACCATTCTACTAATATCCTCCGGAATGACATCTTCAAAAAATTGGCGTAACCTTTTAGCCGTGGTCGGAGATTTTCCGTTGGTGGAAATTGCGATTTTTACATTTCCTTTGGTAACAATACCGCTCATATAAAAATTACAATATGGTGGGTTATCGGCCACATTGACCAATTTATCAAGCTTTCGACAGTCATTGTAGACTTGAATATTTATTTCTGGAACATCTGTCGCGGATATTACTATATGCTTGCCTTGAAGATATTTTTTATGGTACATGTCTGTAATAAGCTCTACCTTATGTTCCTTAGCCAATTCTAATGTTCTCTCCCTAAACATGGGCGATACTATAGTTACGCTGGTATCTGGACTGGATTTGATCAAAAAGATTAATTTTTCTTCCGCCACATAGCCACCACCTACAATAAGAATCGCCAATTTGGATGTCTTAAGAAATATAGGGTATAAATTGTTCCGTTCCATAATCAATAGACCAATTTCTGTTTCTCTGCAAGACCTGTCAGGCTTTGAAAACCTGATAGGGCCAACATTTCTTTTCTATGCCGCACGACTTCACCAATAATAATGATTGCGGGATTCACCAGTTCTTTCTGCCCAACTTCTTTTTCTATGGATGCGATGGTAGCTACACCTACTTTTTCGTTTTTCATAGTACCATTTTGAATGATGGCTATGGGGGTTTCTGATTTTCCTTCCATTTTGAAAAGTTCTACAATGGCAGAAAGTTTGCCCATCCCCATTAGAATCACCACTGTGGCACTTGATTTAGCAGCCAAATGGACATCTTTGGACAATTTGTGTTCTTTCGTAGTACCGGTAATGACCCAAAAACTTTCCGCTGCACCTCTTTTGGTCACCGGTATGTTCTGAAACGCCGGTACTGAAAGACAAGAAGAAATTCCGGGGACCATGGCTACTTCGACCCCGTGTTTTATTGCATATTCCATTTCTTCTGCACCACGACCAAAGACAAATGGGTCGCCTCCTTTTAATCGAACCACATGATTGTGGTATTTTGCCCTGCTTACGATCAATTCGTTTATTTGATCTTGTTGATACGAAAAGCATCCCCGCCTCTTCCCTACAAAAATATGTTCTGCGTTCGGGGCATATTCCAAAAGTTCAGGGTCTACCAAGGCATCATATAACACCACATCGGCATTTTGCAAGGCGTTGATGGCTTTTACCGTTATGAGTTCGACATCGCCAGGACCCGCACCTACTACGGTTAAAAGCCCCCTAGCCCCTATAGGGGGAATTCCTACTCGAACGGATAAGTTCATATTGCTTTTTATCATGAGCTATACTTCAACTAATTCCTGTTTCCTATATACTTCCACTGACTTCAAAAACCCTTTTGTATCTTCTAAATAGCTTTTAGCGAAAGCTTCTGTCGGCTCATTTTTATTGAGCTGCAATACCAAATATTCAAATTTGGTATTTAAATCTATTTTTCCAGATGCTATGAACCTTTCGTCAAAATCCCTGATAATACTATTATGGGTATTAGTCTTTGTTTTTTCCGCAGTTAGCAATGCCTTTGCGGAATTTACCATGGAAGAGTACGAGTGGTATATACTCGCTGCCCATTTCCCCCTTTTCAAAGTTTCTTGTGCATTTTGGATTTTCTCCTCGCTCTCAAACAAGAGCGTC